>OGCO01000527.1_pt1 | contig 64401 bp, 56 predicted proteins | sample 1570171 | NCBI WGS metagenome assembly OGCO01 (sample SAMEA4370583, study PRJEB24528) | human gut metagenome
CCGGTGCTTTCTTTCTTTTTTCTATTAACTTTTCCTACAAAAACTTTACCCTACGCGCTTTCTTGTGGTATAATTAAAAATATTTGCAAGAGAGAGGAATGGATGGATGTGTTAAGATATGGAATAACGGCAAGAACGGTGCCCTCGCGTAGGGGGATGATTGCTGCGATTTCCATGTGACAAAACGGAAGAACGAATGGGTATGCTATCAGATAGGAGGAAAAGTTGCATGAAAAAACAGATGTGTATGTTTTTGGTTTTTGTGTTTCTGCTTGTCGGCTGCGGCGGACAGAATGACAAAGCCGACAATGACATGAAACCCGATTTGGAAGCAAATCTGCTTTACGAAAACACAATTTCTCCGAATGAAAAATATGTGGAAAATGAGGCGGATTTGGTTTATTACACCGTCAAGGTGTATCAAGAAACAGGCGGACTTCTGGTCACTTCCCATTCCAATTCCGCATTCAGCAAGGATATGCAGTATGAAATTGAAACCGATGCAGAAATCACAAAAGAGGATGTCTCTGTGCAGTGGCAGACCCTGTCCGGTGAAACTACCGACAGTCAGAAGAACCAGTTCGGGCTTGCTGTTGTGACAGTATCTGCAGAAGGCGCAGTCATTGACCAAAGAGTCATTAGCTTTGTCGGCGGTGCAGTGGAGCGCATCGCGGATGCAGTCAATCCCCAATGAGAAAAAGAAAGGAATATACTATGGAAATCGAACGGAAATTTTTAACGAAGGAACTTCCTTTTGACATTACGGCATATCCCTGCAAGGCAATCACGCAGGCGTATCTCTCCTTTTCCCCGACCATCCGCATCCGCCGGAGCAACGCAGATTATATCCTGACGGTGAAGGGGAAGGGGCATCTGGCGCGCGAGGAATTTGAACTGCCCCTCAGCGAGGAGGAGTATAACCGCCTGTCGCTGAAAACAGAGGGCACGCCCGTCTGCAAGAAGCGCTATCTCGTGCCGATCGAGGGAAATCTGACCGCCGAGGTTGATATTTATGAGGGAGAATTGCAGGGGCTGATGACCACTGAGGTGGAATTTTCCTCCGTGGAAGCGGCAGAGAAATTTGTTGCCCCGGCATGGTTCGGACGCGATGTCAGCGAGGAAAAAGCCTATAAGAACACCTCTCTTTCGCTATACGGAATCCCAAAGGAGCTCTGATTCAGAGTTCTTTTTTGATTGCCGCCGCATATCCTGTAACAGTGATGCCGATGAAACAGACAAGCAGAGGAGGAAGGGTATGTATAACAGACGATATGATAAGGTATTCCTGATGCTGCGGCAGGAAACGGCAGGCTATGCCGTCGGCAAGCGTCCCCCTTGGGGCAGCTGCATCATGGAGCTGAAAAACGGCACGGGCAGGCTGATGCTTACGGTGCAGGGGCTGCGCCCGCTTCGCTATGCGGTGTATCTTCTGGCAGGGCAGGAGAGCATTTTCTGCGGGGAGCTGCACCCCGAAAAAAAGGAGGGGCATGCCGAGCTGAAATGGGCATTTAACCCCGATGCGGTCGGGGAGGGGAAGCGTGCCGAGGACTTCCATACGGTGCTGATTCTGGCGGAGGAGGGCGGCTGTTCTGCGCCGCTTGCGGCATATTTCGGGGAGAAAACAGACTGGAAAGCTATCTTTCAGCCGCAGAAAAAGGCAGAGCCTCCCAAAAAAGAAAAACCGCAGGAAATGCCGAAATTACAGGAAAAAATCGACCTTAAAGCAGAGGAAACCACAGCTTTATCGGAGCAAAAGGCGGAGCCGCCCGAGGCACAGGAGAAGCCGCTGTCGGCGCAAGGCTGTCACGGCAGCTTTCAGGGACTTCTGGCGAAATTTCGACGGGAATTGGAAAATCTTGAGGAAACGGGCGTGCTTTCGGCAGAGGAAACGGCGCATATCCGCGCGGCAGGAAAAACGGAAAATCCCTCTGTCAAGGAGGGTGGACAGTGTGCGGACACAGGGGCGGAAAGGGTGGACAAAACTACGGAAATAGTGGACAAAGCGGACACGAGTGGACAGCAAAAGGACACCCTTGGACAGCAGAAAAAGCTGGAACCGTTTGGGGATGGGGTCCTCTGGGATTGTCTTTTTCTGGAGGAGCTGACCCTGCTCGCGCAAATTCCGCTGAAATGGCAGAAGGAATTTTTCTTCCTGCTCCCCTACAGAAGATATCATCATCTGATTCTGCGGCAGGCGGAAAACGGCTGCTGGCTCGGTCTGCCGGGGGAATACAGCGAGGAGGAGGAAGCCGAGGCACAGCGCTTCGGGTTTCGGGAATTTCGCCGCGTGGATGGAGACTGGGGCTACTGGATGGCTTTTTTGGCGCAGGAAGGTTGAAAAAGTAAGGATTTTCGTGTATACTCATTCTGTTATTTTCGGAAATTTCAGAAGGAAAGGAACAGCTGCATGAGAGTCAGAAAGAAACCCTGGGCTGCCCAGGAATTATTGGATAATACATTGGTGATCAACGATGCCCCTGAGAAAAAGGGCAAATGGAAGGAATATTTCGGGAATGACCACCCCATTTATGTGGAGATTGGCAGCGGCAAGGGCGGCTTTCTGCGCAAGAATGCGGAAGCCTACCCCGATGTGAACTTTATCGGCATTGAACGGCAGGAAACGGTTGTGGCAATGGCGGCAAGGCGCGCGGATGAGGAGCTGCCGAATCTGGCGTTTGTCTGGGATAATGCAAGCAATCTGTCCGATTTGTTCGAGGTGGGGGAATTCCAGAGATTATATCTGAATTTCAGCGATCCATGGCCCAAAAAGCGTACCTATAAGCGCCGCCTGACCTATCGCGGCTTTTTGCAGGAATACCGCCGCATCATGGGCGAGGATGCGGAAATCTTCTTTAAGACGGATAACCGCGGTCTGTTTGAATTCTCGCTGAATGAATTCTGCGCGGATGACTGGAAGCTTTCCAATATCAGTCTGGATTTACATAACAGCGATTACGAGGGCAATATCATGACGGAATATGAGGAGAAATTCTCCTCTCGTGGGATGCCGATTTATCGTCTGGAGGCAAGAAACAGAAAATAAGGAAAAAAGGAACCCCTCTTGGTATGAGAATACATACGGAGAGGGGTTTTGTGTTTATCTGGAGAATCTGCTTTTCAGGAAATGAATCCCTGCCCCAAGGAACAGCAGGACTGCGGCAAGCAGAAGCGTAAAGCTGATGGGCAGCAGGAAGAAGTTTTCATGCAGATAGCCCTGCGCATCCAGATATTCGGGGGAAAGTGCCTTTGCAATCAGGCAGAAAATGCCGCAAAGCAGGACGGCTGTGCCGATATAGGGAAGGTGACGCATCACCCAGTTTTTTGTTGTGTTCATAATAAAGATCCTTTCTGAATAAAAAATAAAAGCGTTTCTTTTTGTTGCCTGACACAGTATACTCGCTTTGGAGGCAGGAATCCAGAAAGAAAGTGTTAAGATTTTTTTTGCAAAAATACGCAGGCTCATAAATTTCATAGTGACTTATAAATTTCCTAATATCTTCCGTTTTATGAGCAAATCGGCTAATATGAGTGCATCGGAAAAAACAAGAATTTTTTAAAAACGGAAGGATTTATCATGTTAAACGAAGCAGTTGTAAAGGTATTGAAAAGCAGTATGTGCGCTACAGCAGGAGTTCCCAGAAGAAGGCGGAAACAAACGGCTGGGCGAAAAAGAACACCGCGGCTGTGATGGTGCAGAGCAGGATGGGTTCCTTTCCATTGGGGGAGGCTGCGGCAGGAAGGACTTTTGCGGCATGCTTTGCCAAGAAGTATCCGATTGCCGCGCCTGCAAGGTTCGTGAGGATATCGTTGATATCGGTTGCGCGCAGGGTGAAAAGCTGCGAAAGCTCAATGAAAAGTGTGACGCAGAGGGCAAACAGGAGCGTGCGGCGGAGGGATTGGCAGGAATCCCAGAGCAGAGGGAGAAACAGCCCCAGAGGAACGAACAGCAGCACATTTAGACAGGCATTTTGGAAATCGGCAGGGATGCCTGCAAGGGGGACGAGATGCAGCGTGACATCCGGGCTGTGGTCGAGGATGCTCGGAAAGCCGACCAATGCCAGAACTGCGGCGAAATAAAAGCCGAATAGGATGGAACAGAAAATCTGCATACGGCTGTGTGCGGTAAATTTTCCGTATAGAAGAAAAAGGGGGAGCAGGAAAACCCCTGCCGCCGCCAGTTCAACGAGTGCAAAAAGAATACGATACATGAAAGCCCCTCCTGTTCTGATGCCGATGTTAGGATGGGGATAGTATACCTGTTTGGGGATGGGGAAAACAATAGAGAAACGGTTAATGTTTTTTTAAGAAAGACGAAAGAGAATAAAAAAATCCGACAGAACTTGAATCTGTCGGATTTTTATGTAGTTGGTTCGGCTTCATTCTCGGGGGCTTCGGTTGCCAGAGAGGTGAGGAAGTCGCGGTAATACTGATTGACATGCTTGCGCCAGTTACGGCAGACCTGCTGTGCCTGTGCCTTGGAGACAACGGAAACGCTGATTTCCATAAGGGTTGCGCCATTATCATCGCAAAGGCTGCATTTGACGAGATAATCCCCATTCAGCTCGGGGAAATAATTCGCGGTTACGGCATATTCTGCGCGGATGCGTCTGCTGTTTTCGTGGACATAGACATTGATTTCGTTTTTCACCTCATCGGAAATGCGGTTGATGAAGTAATTGATAACCTCCTCGCCGTCATCCGTCAGGGTGTAGCGTGTGTTATTCTGCTCGCGCGTTTTTTCCAGCCAGCCGGCGCTTTCCAGCTCGGCAAGATATTGCTGTACGGAGAAATAGTCCATATAGTTTTTTTCCAGAAGGAACTGGCAAATTTCGCTATTAGAGAGGGAAATTCCCATTTTTTGCAAGAGATGCAGAATAATCAGCTTATGCTCTGCCAGCTTTTTTGTGGAATACTGCATGGACAGAACCTCCTTTCAAATAAAGTCGTTGTCTCTTATCATAGCACATCTTTTGGTTTGTTGTAAATAACAGAGAGGTCTATTTTGCAGGACATTCCCTGTCGGATATGGTTTTCCCTGAGATAGCGGTGCAGATGATTGAGGACATCCCGTTTTCTGAGGCTCCAGAGAGGGGCGAGAAGGGTGTTTTTATCGCCGTCCCCCGTCAGGCGGTGCAGGACGATATCCGCGCGCAGATGCGCGATGCAGTCCCCGACAAGGGTGAGGTATTCCTCCTTTTCCAAGGGGGTGTATTCGCCTGCGCGATAGAGGTCTGCAAGGTCGCTGTCGGAAAGGACATGCAGAAGCTGCAGCTTCACGCCCTGAATGGGCAGGCGGTTGAGATAATCAATCGTCCGGAGAACGGTTTCTCTGCTTTCACCGGGAAGTCCGAGAATGATATGCACCACAACGGGAATATTGCGTTCTGCGAGGGCATAGACCGCCTGTGTGAACACGCTGAGCGGATAGCCGCGGCGGATGAAGGCGGCGGACTGCGCATCTGCCGTTTGCAGGCCAAGCTCCACCCAGAGGTTTGTTTTTTTATTTAGCTCCGCCAGAAGGGAAAGGACATCCGCAGGCAGGCAATCGGCTCTGGTGGCAATGGAAATGCCTTCGATTTCGGGGCAGGCGAGGGCCTCCTCGTATTTCTGCCGCAGCTTCTCCACGGGGGCATAGGTATTCGTGAAGGCTTGGAAATAGGCGATATAGGCAGGGTTTTTCCATTTGCCTGCCGTCTGCGCCTTGCCTTTTGCAATCTGCTCTGTGATGGAAAGCGCGGCATTTTCCGCAAAATCCCCACTGCCGCCGGCACTGCAGAACAGACAGCCCCTTGTGCCGCAGGTGCCATCCCGATTGGGGCAGGTAAAGCCGCCATCCAGAGAGATTTTCGCCGCTTTGCGTCCGAAGATGCTGCGATAATATTCATTTAAGCTGCGGTAGGGTCTTTCTTCCATAAAAGCCGCCTTTCAGGTTCGGAGATTTCGTTGCCGTAATTTTTCGCAGAGTGCGGTTAAGGCGCACCATTGGGGTTCATTTTCCGCTGTCTGATGAATCAGCAGGAGAAAATCAGCCTTACTGCTTTCCAGAAAGCTGCGCGTGCGCTCTGCCTTTGGCTCCTTGCAGACGGAGAGAAAGAGCGAAAAGCTTTCCTCCGTTACGGCAAGGGGGATACAGGTTTCTATTTTCTGAAGAATTTCTCCAACGGTTATGCCGCCGCAGGTCTGCCTTGCCAGATGATGATAGAGCGCACGGCTGTTGAGGAAAATCACATTCGGGGCAGGGAACAGAGACTGCCCTGCAAGCTGTCTGCGCAAAAGAGATAAATAGCCGCAAAGTTCTTTGCGGCTGATGGATTCTGTCATAAAAATCACCTCAGAATGAGAGTTGTTCTGAGATAATATGCGCAGGGAGCGAAGGGTTTACGATAGCAATTTTTTACGGTGCTGCCGAAAACCCCGTTTTCGACTTACGCTTCGACCCACTTTTTGAGCTCTGCCAGAAGGGCGGCATTATGCTCAGGGGAGAGAATACAGAAGCGCAGATAGCTTTCATCCAGGAAGGTGAAGGAGGACGCATCGCGGATGAGCATTTTTTTCTGAATACATTTTTCAAATAATTCATGCGCGGTGATGCGGTCTGTTTTCAGCTTCAGCAGAATGAAGTTCGCTTCGGAGGGATATGCCTTGATATTTTTCCATGTGGAAAGCTCTGCGAAGGCTTTTCTTCTTTCTTCGGAAACGAGGGTCTGTGTTTTCTTATGGAACTCAAAATCCGTAAAGATATGCTGGCCGATAAAATCCGCAAGGCTGTTTACGCTCCAAGGGTTTGTGTTCGTTTTGAAGCGATCCAGAAATGTCTGATTGGAGGAAACGCCATAGCCCAGACGGATGCCGGGGGCGGCAAAGAACTTGGAGGTGCCGCGGATGACAAACAGATTATCAAACTCCTTCACCAGAGGGATGGAGCAGATTTCGGGCAGGATATCGGAAAATTCGATATAGGTTTCATCAATCATGACGGAGGCACCGATTTTTTTGCAGTGCGCCAGAATCTGACGCATTTCCTCTGTGCGGATGGCAGTGCCTGTGGGGTTATTGGGGTTGCAGGCAACGAACATCCCGACATCGGGGGTGAGGGCTTCCAGGAGCGCAGGCAGGTTCAGCTTGAAATCTTCCTCCTCCTTCAAGGGGAAATACTCAAATTTGCCGCCGCCCAGAGAAACCTCTCTTTCATATTCGGAATAGGCAGGCCCCATGATGATGGAATGCTTTGCATGCACCGTCTGGATGAAGGTGGAAATCAGCTCCGTAGAGCCATTGCCTACGACGATATGGGAGGGGTCTGCGCCGGTATAGGTGCCGATTGCCTGCTTGAGTGCCTTATATTTTTTATCGGGATAGGTGCAGATGAGGTGCAGATTTTCCTTCAGCGCGTCCTCTGCCCTTTTGGGAAAGCCAAGGGGGTTGATATTGCCGCTGAAATCAATGATTTCTTCCTTGGGGATGCCGTAGGTTCTCTGGATGGCATCCAGATCGCCGCCGTGTGCGTGTGTCAATACTGTCATGATTGCATTACCTTCTTTCAAGAATCAATGTTTTTATTTATCAGAAAAGCTCGTCCATTTTCTCTAATTCAATCATTTTCGGGCTTTGCTCTGTTACACGGGGATACATCAGATAGGGATTGCCCTTGCCCTTTTCCAGAATTTCCAGCCTGAGGTAAGCGGCTCTGCTATGGGTGGGGTAAAGAAGCAGCGTTGTGCCGACGGAAAGGGGCAGCTCCTGCAGCATTTTTCCGTTTGCCTTATTTAAGGAACGCTTGGAGCCATTCGCGGAATATTCCAGAGGGAAGCCGTTTCGATCGGGGACGGAAAGGAGATAATCCGCCATATCCTCCAGTGCAAATGCGCCGCAGAGATCTCTGCAAAGGACATTGACATCCATATCCTGCCCAACCTCGATAATCTTCCACAAATCCGCATCCCCACTCTGGGAGATTTTCAGGGAAAGCACATCGGGGACAACCTCTGTGAGAAAAAGCAGCTCCTGCTCCTGCGCCTCTGCCTCCTGCAGCACCGCAGCCTGCAGCTGCTCATAGGGCATGGTCTGCGGCATCTGCTGCTTATCGACATCAATGATATCGGGATCTGCGAAAAGTTCCTTTCCCAAGGCGGTCAGGCTATAATAGGTCGGGGGTGTGAACAGCTCTGCGCCGACATTATGCTCCATCAGAATGAGAGAGGCAAGCGTATTCACCAAGGGATAGAACTGCATGGGGGTGAAGGCAATCGGACGGATGAAGCGGAAAAAGACGCTCATGGGGGTCAGGAACCACTTATCCAGCATGATGCCCGTAAAGAGGAAGGAGGAAACAATGGAGCGTTCCTCTGCGTTCAGCTTTTCGGGCGGCGTGCGCCAGATTTCTTCGATATCCACATCTACCCGTTTATAGAAATCTATAAAAATGCGGTCAACCTCCTGATTGCTTTCCAGTAAATGATAGAAAAAATCGGGGGGTGCTATGCCGTCCTCCAAATCCATGGCTTCGATGAAGCGCTCGGATGCAAGCGTGCAGGCGGATTCCCCCAGCTGAAAGAGGATATCGGCTGTGGGCTGCGCGAAAAAGGCATCACACTCCGAGGCAGGCTGTACCCTCTGGGTATGAATGGAGGGCATGGGAACCAGAAGCCCATGCAGCCACGCCAGACGGGTGAGATATTCCAGATAAAACTCTGCACGGAGACTTAGCTGTGCCAGAATTTCCTTTTTTTCTTCTTCTAAAAGCATCCCGTTTTCATCAGTTGCGCGATCGGGCGTGCAATAGCCGATGAGTGCCTGCAAATCCGCCACGAGGGGGTGCTTCTGGGTGGAATAGGTCATGAGGGAGAAGTGATATTCGGAGGTGAACTCCAAATCGGACTGCTCCTCCGCCGCTTTGGTATTCATAATATACGCATATTCGATTTTTGCATCGGAATCCTTTTGCAAATCCAATGCAAAGAGATTGGCAGGGGAAAGGATGGTTTCCTTCGCCAATGCCGCATAATACCACTTGCCGAACACCAGAGGGGCAATTTCAAGCAGGGGGCGGCGACAGGGGGCATCCATTTTCTGCCGCATATTTTCATATCCGTTCAGGAAAAGGCTAAGAAGGGGTGCATGCTTTGCCTGCACGGAATTCGTTTGTTTTATCATCTCAAAACTCCTTTGTCTGCGGTTTTTTTCGCCGCAAGCATAATCATCTTATTCTAACAGAAAAAAACGGATTTTAAAACCGCAAAGCGAAAAAATTAGTGCTGTTTGAGAGAATTTGACGGAAAAGCTGACAAAAATAAATGAAAAAAGACGATTTTTTTTCAAACAACGGAAAAAATTCATCTGGGAAGGACATTTTTTTAGATTTGTACTTGTCAAGCAACAGAATTTATGATATAGTCCTTATGTCAAAAACAAATGTTTTTAAAACAAAAACAGGAGGAAAACATAGTGAAGGAAGATAAGAATTATTATATCGTAGATAAAGCCGTACTGCCCGAAATTTTTTTGAAGGTGATGGATGTCAAAAATCTTTTGGAAAGCAAGAAGGAAAAAACGGTACAGGATGCGGTGAACCGTGTAGGCATCAGCCGCAGTGCGTTCTATAAATATCGGGATGCGGTACATCCTCTTTACGAAAACACGAGAGGAAAGACCGTAACCATTTCCATGAACCTGGACCATACGAGAGGACTTCTGTCCTCTGTTTTAAACAGCATTGCATCCGAAGGGGCAAGTATTCTGACGATTAACCAGACCATCCCCATCAACAACATTGCGAACGTTACCGTAACGATTGAAACGAATGAAATGCAGGGCGAGTTGGGCAGACTGATGACACGCATTGAGGGTCTGGCAGGGGTACAGTCCCTGAGAATCGTTGCAAGAGAATGATTGCGGGGGAACAAAAGTAAGGCGGCAGCAGAAAAAGAAAGAAAAAATCAATAAGAAATACTTCGTGTAATAGGAGGGAATGAAAACATGATTCATATTCAGATTCCGGCGACATCCGCAAACATGGGTCCCGGTTTTGACAGCATCGGCGTAGCAGTGCAGCTTTATAACCACATTTGGGTGGAGGAGCAGACAGACGGCTTAACGATCGAGGTAAGGCGGAAGCAGGAGCTTGAGGTTCCCACCGATGAAACGAATCTAATCTATCAGACGATGAAATTTTTCTATGAGAAGAAGGAACTGCCTATGCCGGGGATTCACCTGATTCAGGAGGACTACATCCCCATGGTGCGAGGGCTTGGCAGCAGTGCGGCGTGCATTGTCGGGGGGCTTCTGGCGGCAAACGAGCTGGCAGGCAGACCCTGCACCAGAGACGAGCTGGCACAGATGGCGGCTATGCTGGAGGGACATCCGGATAATTCCAACCCTGCGCTCTTTGGCGGCATGGTGGTCGGCGCACAGAATGAAAAAGAAATGAAATATGTTCGCTTGGAGTTGCCAGAGGATTTGGTTTTTGCTATAATGGTTCCTGATTTTCCTGTATCTACCGCTGCCTCCAGAGGAGTTCTGCCCGACAGCTACACAAGGAAGGATGTTGTATTCAACGCATCCCGTGCGGCGCTTCTGGTGGCATCTGTAATGACGGGAAATTATGAAAATTTCGATATGGCCATGCAGGACAAGGTGCATCAGCCCTACAGGGCGCAGCTGATTGACGGCATGGAGGAAATTTTTCGGCATGCCAAGGATTTTGGCGCGGTTGCCAGCTATTTGAGCGGTGCGGGCTCTACCTTGATGGCAATGGTGACAAAGGAGAAGGCAGAGAGATTCGAAAGAGAAATGTCTGCATACCTGGGCACCCTTCCGCATAACTGGAAGCTGCAGCTTTTGCAGGCGGACAGAGTGGGCGCAAGGGTGGAGAGAGAGTAATTCCGCCAAGGAAAGTTGGACAAGAGTACAGGAGGAAAAAGACGATGTTGATTGTGCAGAAATACGGCGGCAGTTCCGTCGCAAATGCCGAAAGAGTGTTTAATGTTGCAAAGCGCATCATGCGTACAAGAATGGAAGGGAATGACGTTGTGGTTGTATTGTCCGCACAGGGCAAGACAACAGACGGCCTGATTGCGAAGGCAAAGGAAATCAACGCCAAGCCTAGCCGCAGAGAAATGGATATGCTGCTTTCTACAGGGGAACAGCAGTCTGTTGCGCTGATGGCAATGGCAATCAGTGCGATTGGCGGCAGAGCGGTTTCTCTGAACGCGGCACAGGTTGGGATTGAAACCACAAATACATACAGCAATGCGCGCATCCGCCATATCAATACAGAGCGGATCGAAAACGAGCTGGATGAAGGCAGTATCGTATTGGTGACAGGGTTCCAGGGGGTAAATGCCATTGGCGATACCACCACACTGGGGCGCGGCGGTTCCGATACCTCCGCGGTTGCTCTGGCGGCGGCCCTCAATGCAGATATGTGTGAAATTTATACAGACGTAGAGGGTGTTTACACGGCAGATCCCCGTGTGGTGCCGGATGCGGTAAAATTAGATGAAATCAGCTACGATGAAATGCTGGAGCTGGCATCTTTGGGTGCAAAGGTGCTGCACAGCCGTTCTGTTGAGGTGGCGAAAAAATACAATGTAAAATTGGTTGTACGTTCCAGCATGTCCGAAGCGGAAGGTACAGAGGTGAAGGAGGACGTTAAGATGGAAAGAATGCTGGTTAGCGGCGTTGCAGCAGATAAGAAAGTATCCCGTATCTCTATCATGGGTATCAATGATGAACCCGGTAAGGCATTTGAGGTATTCTCTTTGATGGCAAAGGAAAAGGTAAGCGTAGATATTATTTTGCAGTCCACAGGTGCAGACGGCAAGCAGAATATTTCCTTTACCATTGGCGAGGATGATCTGGATATTGCGCTGAAGGCTCTGGAAAAGAATAAGGAACGCTTGACAGCGAGAGAAATCGTGCATGACGAAAACACAGCGAAGCTTTCTATCGTTGGCGCAGGCATGGCAACCAACCCCGGTGTTGCGGCAATGTTCTTTGAAGCAATGTATGACGCAGGGGTAAATATTCAGATGATTTCCACATCCGAAATCAAAATCACTGTGCTGATTGCGAAGGATGACGTAGATGCGGCTATGGTTGCGGTACATGATAAATTCAAGATGGCATCCGTAAACATGAGAAAGGCAGCGGATACGGAGGAATGATTTCTAAGTCGAAAGTCGGCACCTGAGTGCCGACTTTTTTGATACTGCTTTTTCTGAAAAAGGAAGGAGGAGGTGCCATGAAACGAAACGAAAGGCTTTCAGCGAAGGACAGAAAGCTGCTCAAGGAAACGCTGAAGGAACTGAACAGACAGGGGCGGCTACAGGAGGAAAAGCTGGCGAAGCAGCATGGCAGCACCTCGGTTTATCAGCACAGCATCAATGTGGCATACCTGAGTCTCTGGCTTGCAGGCAGGCTTCCGCTGCGGACAGACCGCGGGGCACTGGTGCGCGGGGCGCTTTTGCATGATTATTTTCTGTATGACTGGCATAAGAAGGATGACGGGCATCGCTGGCATGGATTTCGCCACGGAAAAACAGCGGCGAGAAACGCAAAACGGGACTATCGGCTGAACCGATTGGAGGAATATATCATTGCAAGGCACATGTTTCCGCTGACGGTTCTGCCGCCGAAATCCAAGGAGGGGTGGATGGTCTGTCTGGCGGATAAATGGTGCGCGGCGGAGGAAACGGTGCGCCCGTTTTTCAGAATTTTCAGAAAAAGAGGGAACCCTCATAAATAAAAAAGAGAGAAGCATAAAAAAGCGAGATCTTAGGGAAAGCAAGACCTCGTTTTTTTAATTTCCGCAAAAGAAAAAGCCCTTGCAAACGCAAGGGCAAAAAGCGGATGACGGGAATCGAACCCGCCTCTAAAGCTTGGGAAGCTTTCATTCTACCAATGAACTACATCCGCATGGATTTATTTGTTACTAAATCATTATACTCTGAACTGCTGCTGATGTAAAGTCCTAATTTCATATAAATTCTTTTCTTTTTTTGACATTTTTTCGTATACTTTCTTTTTCGTCAGGAGACTTAGTTTTCTTTTGACGGGCATACTAGCAACAGTGATTTTGAAAGGATGCGAGGGATGCGGGATGGAAAAATTTGTGATAACGGGAACAGAAGAAGGGCTGCATGGCAGGGTAAAAATCAGCGGTGCGAAAAATGCGGTTTTGCCGATTCTGGCGGCGTGTCTGTTGACAGAGGAGGTCTGCGAGATTCAGAATGTACCGCCACTTGCGGATGTGCGGCACATGGCGGAGCTGCTCACGGAGCTGGGCGCGCGGGTAGAATATGATGCGGCGGCGGAGAAGATGTGCGTGCAGGCGACAGAGCTTACGCATGTGGAAGGGGCATACGAAACGGCAAGAAAGATGCGTGCCTCCTTTCTGGCGGCAGGGGCGTTATTGGCAAGATGCGGTGCGGCAAGGCTGCCCCTGCCCGGAGGGTGTCAGATTGGAAGCAGGCCGATTGACCTGCATTTGAAGGGCTTTCATCTGATGGGGGCGAAAAGCAGACAGGCGCATGGGATGGTGGAACTACAGGCGAAGGCACTCAGGGGCAGTGACATTTATCTGGATTTTCCAAGCGTGGGTGCAACGGAGAATATCCTGCTGGCGGCAACACGGGCGAAGGGGATTACAACGATTGAAAATGCGGCGGCAGAGCCGGAAGTCTGCGATCTGGCGGATTTTCTGCGGAAGATGGGCGCAGAAATTGAAGGGGACGGCACGGACACGATTACGATTCGGGGCGGAAAGGAGCTGCACGGCGCAGTGCATCGGGTCATTCCCGACCGTATGGAGGCAGGGACATTTTTAGCGGCGGCGGCAATTACGGGCGGTGACATCATTCTGGAAAATGTGCAGGAGGAGCACCTGAAGCCTGTACTGGCAAAGCTTGCGGAATGCAACATCAAAACGGAGCGGACGGCGGAGGGAATACGGGTCTGGCGAAGGGGCAGGCTCTGCGGTGTGCAGGTAAAGACCATGCCCTTTCCCGGCTTTCCGACCGATATGCAGGCACCCTTTATGAGCCTTTTGGCAGTGGCGAAGGGAACCAGCGTGATGACGGAAACAATTTTTGAAAACCGTTTTTCTCATGTGGGAGAGCTGCAGCGGATGGGGGCGAATATCAAGATTGACAGCCGCAGTGCGGTAATCGAAGGGGTGGAAACACTGACGGGGGCAAAGGTGCGCGCAACCGACCTGCGCGCAGGTGCGGCGCTCATTTTATCCGCATTGGCGGCGAAGGGTGAAACGGAAATCAGTGATATTTATCACATTGAACGAGGCTATGACAGGATTGACGAAAAGCTGCGGCAGCTAGGGGCGGATATCCGCAGGGAGGAGGAATAAATATAATAGGAAGGAACTGCCTTTTATTTACAAAACGTTTACAATTCGTTCATGAGGCGGAAATGCTTTTCTTTTATCCTATATTTTAGTATTATAAAGGGGGAGTTTCTACTCCCTGCTACATAGAGAGTGTTTAGTGAATTTGTTTGGAAGAAGAAAGCGAGTTGTGGTCTATGGATGTGAATAACCAACGAAAGCCTTTATTATATTATTGGCTGATTGCGCTGCTGATTATGGGAGTAATCAATATGTTTTTCCTGCCCTTTATGACGAAGAATACCATAGAGCAGGTGAATTATGATGTTTTCCTGACGCAGATGCAGAATAAAAATATCTCACAGGCAGAGGTGAATGAGGATGTCATTTATTTCTATCTGAAGGATGAGGACAAATCGGATAAAGCAGGCACAACAATTTTTTCGGAAAACACCCAGAAGGTATACTCTACCGTAAGGATGGATGACCCGCAGCTGGTAGAGCGGCTGTATAACGCAGGGGCATCCTTCGGAGAGGTGAAGCCGAGGGAGGTTTCCCCCTGGTTCAGCACGCTTGTGATGTTTGTTGTGTTCTTCCTGCTGTGGCAGTTTGTGATGAAAAAAGCCATGAGCAAGATGGGCGGCATCGGCAATGCGATGTCCTTCGGGAAATCGAATGCGAAGGTATATGTGAAGGCGCAGACGGGCAAGACCTTTAAGGACGTTGCAGGACAGGATGAAGCGAAGGACGCATTGCGCGAAATTGTGGATTTCCTGCATAATCCCCAGAAATATACGGAAATCGGCGCATCCATGCCAAAGGGTGCATTGCTCGTAGGCCCTCCCGGAACAGGGAAAACGCTGCTGGCGCAGGCGGTTGCAGGCGAGGCAGAGGTTCCCTTCTTCTCCATTTCCGGCTCGGAATTTGTGGAAATGTTTGTCGGCATGGGCGCGGCAAAGGTGCGTGACCTCTTTAAGCAGGCAAACGAAAAAGCACCCTGTATCGTATTTATTGATGAAATTGATACCATCGGGAAAAAGCGTGACGGCAACGGCATGGGCGGCAACGATGAGCGGGAGCAGACACTGAACCAGCTGCTGACGGAGATGGACGGCTTTGACGGCAGAAAGGGTGTTGTTATTCTGGCGGCAACGAACCGACCCGAAACACTGGATAAGGCACTGCTGCGTCCCGGTCGATTCGACAGAAGAATTCCCGTGGAGCTGCCTGATTTGAAGGGCAGAGAGGCAATCCTCAAGGTACATGCGGAAAATGTCAAGATGGAAGGCGGGATTGATTTCGGCACAATCGCAAGGGCAACCTCGGGTGCCTCCGGTGCGGAGCTTGCGAATATCATCAATGAAGCGGCGCTGCGTGCGGTACGCATGGGGCACAATCGCGTAAAGCAGGAGGATCTGATGGAGAGCGTTGAGGTGATTCTGGCAGGCTACCAGAGAAAGGGCGCTGTGATTTCTCCGGAGGAAAAGAAAATCATTGCATACCACGAGGTCGGACATGCATTGGTTGCGGCAAAGCAGAAAAATTCCGCTCCCGTGCAGAAGATTACGATTATTCCCAGAACCAGCGGTGCGCTGGGCTATACCTTGCAGGTGGATGAGGGCGAAAAATCGCTGATGAGCAAGGAGGAGCTGTTCAATAAGATTGCAACCTTTACCGGTGGGCGTGTGGCGGAGGAGCTGAAGTTTGGCTCCATCACGACAGGGGCATCTAACGATATTGAGCAGGCAACACGCCTGGCAAGAGGGATGATTACACGCTTCGGCATGAGCGAGGAATTCGGCATGGTTGCACTGGAAACCATCAATAACCAGTATCTCGGCGGCGACACCTCTCTGGCTTGCTCCAATGAAACCGCAACGAAGATTGACGCGGCTGTGGTCGCTGTGGTGAAGCAGGCGCATGAGAAGGCTGTGGGCATTATTCGGGAGAATATGCATAAGCTGGATGAAATTGCACAGTTCCTTCTGGAAAAGGAAACGATTACAGGCGAGGAATTTATGGAAATTCTGAATCGTACAGAGGAATAAAACGGAATATCAAAAATAACGGGACTTCGACGGAGTTCCGTTATTTTTATACATAAAAGATAGACAATTTTTTTACGGAAGTGTAAAATAGAAAGGAAGTTCTGAGAGGAAGGGGAATACCCATGTCGGTGCATACGGTGCAATATGAAGGGATTGAAATTGAATACGAATTGACGCGCAAAAACGTGAAGTATATCAACCTGCGTGTGAATAAGTATGGCAAGGTGGTTGTTTCCGCGGGGGAGCAGGTGCCCTTTGCGGTGATTGATGAATTTGTGCAGTCCAAGGCGTTCTGGATTATTACCCATCTGGCGGAGATTGAGAAGATTAGGAACGAGATTTCCGATGCGAGCCTGTATGACGGGAAAACGGTGTATTACCTTGGCAAGCCCTATCGGCTCAGACTGGAACGCGGCGAACAGCGGATTACGGTTGCGGAGGATACCATTCTGCTTTCCTCCCCGAAGCTGTATTCCGATGTGCTGAAGGCGGAATATCTGGCTTGGCTGAAGGCACAGGCGGAGAAGAAATTTGCGGAAATTATGGATAGAATATATCCTTTGGTGAAAGAATATCATATAGCAAGGCCGGAAATTAAAATCCGAAATATGAAAAGCATCTGGGGCAGCTGTACCACAACGGGCAGCACGATTCGGCTGAACCTGCAGCTGCTAAAGGCGGATGAGGCTTGTATCGAGCAGGTGGTGCTGCATGAGCTGCTGCATTTTCGGTATCCCAATCATGGGAAATCCTTTTATGACCTTCTGGGGCAGCTGATGCCGGATTGGAAGGCGCGGAAGGAGCGACTGGATAAGAATTTCAAGGATGGGATATAAAATCGGGAGGGGGATTTGACAAATCCCCGCTTTTGGGGTATAATAGGTGATGGTAATAAATTCATATTGACGCGGAGTAGAGCAGTCCGGTAGCTCGTCGGGCTCATAACCCGGAGGTCGCAGGTTCAAATCCTGTCTCCGCAAGCCTTAGAATTCCTTGAAATATCAATGCTTTCGAGGAATTCTTTTTTTGTGCTTGCGTTCATTTTTTCATCGTTTCTAACATTTTTCTAACACCCACAGGATACATCCGGGAGAAGATGGTCCATTCTTTCTGCCATTTTCCGTTTCATGCTTTTGTCGGCGTGGATGTAGGTATCTGCTGTGAACTGATACTGTGCGTGTCCTAACCATTCCTGAATATCCTTCAAATTGAAATCGGAATATAAAAGAAATGTTGCACAGCTATGACGCAAATCGTGAAACCGAATTTCACGCAGATTGTTTTTCCGTAACACCCTTTTGAAATGGTGTGTGACATAATCGGGTTGTAAAAGAACACCTTTTTCATCCAGAAAAACAAAATCAGCATATTCCTTAGAATACTCCTTTTTGAAAAACCGCTGATATTCTGCCTGCCGTTCCTTCAAATCCCGAAACAGAGCAATTTCTTTTTCGGTTAATTGAAATTCTCGACAGCTGGTTTCCGTTTTTGTGGTATCGCAGATTTTCGTAGTGACCCTGCCGTTTTCCATACAGCGTAAAGCTGTGGTATCAATCTGCAGGATGCCTTTGGTCAAATCAATGCGGTCCCAACGCAAGCCAAGAATCTCCGAGCGGCGTAAGCCGAAAAGGACAGCGAAGGTCACCACATAGAAAAGCACATCCTCACGGAATACGTTTAAAAGCTGTATCAATTCTGCTTCGTTATATGGCGCGGGTGTATTCTTTTTCGCACGCTTGGGTGTATCCGCCAGCTCCGCAACATTTTTCTGCACATACTCTAATTTCAGTGCCTTTTTCAAGGCGGTGTGAATCAGCGCATGATGCTTATGGATGGTGTTGGGGGAAAGCCCGTCCTCTAATTTTTTCAGATAATAGGCTTCCAATGCACCTGCCGTTAATTCGGTCAGAAGAACCCTTCTTTCCTCAAAATAGGGGGCAATGTGCAGCCGCACCATGTCGCAATAGCCGTTATAGGTGGTCGGTGCGACGGTGTTCTTTTTGCTCTCCACGGTGAAACGCATCCAGTCGGCGAAGGACAGATTTTTCGGCGTTTGCAGCTGATTGGCTTCGTATTCTGCAATGCGCCGGCGCAAAATCTGTTCTGCCTTTCGTTTGTTGCCTTTTACGGGCAGTCCTGTGGTCTGCCATTTCTTTTTGTATTTGCCATTTTTGTCTTTGATGTTTAAAACAGTGTAATATTTACCGTTTTTTTCTTGAATGCTGCCTGTCATAATATTCTCCTTTCGAAGAATAGAGACCGACACCTTGTTGATTATATTGTACTGACTTTTGAGTGAGTTTACAAGAAGATATGTAATGAAAATAGGGATGGAATGCACTCTGGTAATGCAAGGGTAGGGAATCTATTCATTTGCAATTATTTTTCATGTGATGTGATAAATTGAAATAAGGAATCAGAGGCAATTCGTGTTTCTCGACAAATGCGTTTGCCTTTTAATTCTCCGTTGTTCAGTAATTGGCGGGTAAAGCAGTCGCCAATCTGTAAAATTGTCTGCAATTCCTGAATGGTATAATACTGTACGGAATCGCAGAAATAGGTTTCTACGCCAGCCATCTGTGCATGGCTTTCCTCGGGAGAAAAGGAATTCATGTATTCCTCCAATGCCCAAGGGGAAATGCGAATCAGCTTGTGCATACGGACGCATTTCAATTCGCCGCTGTTCACCAGCTTATAGGCAAAGCTGCGGCTGATTTTCAAGATTTTCTGTAAATCCTCGACGGTATAAAGCTTAAAATTATCATTTAAATAGAGATACTTCATAATGATTCATCCTTTCATTTTTTTATTTGACAAGATAATGCTGAACTGTGGTGTCACTCCGAAAGTGATTTGTGACCGCGCAGCTGACGTACAGCACAGCTACTCGGTCAAACACGGTGGGCTTGCCCAGCTTTTCCAATTTTTTGCGGTTTTGTCCCCTGCAACGATAGGGTATGTCTAAGTTTTCGTGCAGGGTTTTTCCGTTTTGCTTGAAAATCTGCTGAATTTGAGACTTGTAGTATTCTCGTTTGGCGGGATTTTCTTCCATATCCTTGAGAACCGAAGAATACACATCCTTGGCGCACTCTGCTCGCTCATGGTGCAGGTCGGCATCATTATTTAAATCTGTTTTATCCAACAAATAGCGATTGTACTGGCTTTCGGCTTCCTGCACCATCATTTTCAAGGCTGAGACTTTTTCTCTGCCGGAAACAATGTTGACATTATGCTTTCCGCCTTTTCCAATGGTGTAGACCTCTGCTCTTTCCTCGGATATAAAGTGGATATCCGAGCATTGCAGGCGAGCCAATTCGTTGCGGCGCAGTCCGATGATACGGTTGGCAGTCAATGCTTTTTCAGCATGAACAGCGTTATAAGCGTCATTCTGCGCTGATTTTACGCTTCGGGTTGCATCGGCGTAATGCCGAATCGGCTTTTCGTAATCGGAAATATTCAGCTTCAAGGCCTTGCAGATTGCACTCAAACGAAGATGGACTGTCTGCGGTGTCAGATCCTTTGAGATATTCCAATCGACAAATTCCTGCACATGATTTTTGGCTTCTTCAAGTGTCAGGCGCTTTGTACCAAGCGTTTCTTGGCAGAACTGCTCGAACACACCTGCGGCTTTCTGATAGGCGGACAAGGTGCTTTGTGAGAAAATTTTATCTCGATAGGTACAAATGCTTTGAGCCATTTTGTGTGCGTCCTTTTTGCTGTATCCTTGCGAGAGGAGTCTGTTTTTATATTCGGTTCGTAAGCGTGAGGTTTCCTCTTTGTAGGCTTTTTTGCTCTCCCCAAAGGCCGCCATGGCACGCAAGGACTGTTTCAGTTGAAACCCAATATTTTGGATTCTGGACATAAGCAAGCCCCCTTTTTTCAGAAAATAAAGGTAACGAGTGATGAGGCGGCTGTTTTTCGTCTAACCGCAGGACGCCCTTGGTTAAGGTCATCGGCCAAGTGAACTTTTTGATAAGGGGAAGATTAACCCCGTGGCCGGTGGTGCGGGCATGGTAGCCGCCAACGAAATATGAGTGTGTTTTTTCAAAATGAATTTTTGGTGTTTTGGATACGCAGAGGTTCTGTCACAGCTGCACCGGGCTGAGACTGGAATAGATGATTTATTGGGAGCCAATCTGCTCCGTTGAAAAAGATTTTTTGTTTTATTTCTACTTATATTTGTGGTTAGTATTTGTGGTTGGAATTTTGCCAAAATCGGCATCGAAATAAAATTTTTGAGTAAAGAAAAACCATCAGCGAAAAGTTATGTTTCTGCTAATGGTTTGGTATCTTAATAAATTAGTTTAATAATAGAAATCTTTTCATTATCAGTATACGTCGATATAACAGGTTTGTCAATTCCGAGATTAAAATTTGAATTTTGAGATGGAAAAGCGTGATTTTAGGGGCAGGAGAGGGGCTTAAAAGGTTACCCCTGTAGACATGGGTAACCTCTAAGGCAGATAAATGGAGTTTTGGGCGTTTGTATTATGAAATTTGGATAGCTGTGGCTTCTATAAAGAGCGAATGCACATAAAGGGATTTGAGATTTCTAATGTGTATTAAATCATGTAATTTAATGCGCATAAAGAGGCTTTGTGGAGTTAATGTGTATTAACTATGTAATTTAATGCGCATAAAGAGGCTTTGTGGAGTTAATGTGTATTAAGCCATGTAATTTAATGCGCATAAAGAGATTAATGTGTATTATGCTAATACACATTAGTGAGTGATAGAAAGCTCTTATGCAGGGGTTTGTGACCAAGCTTTTCCTGTACGCAGGAGCATTTGCAGCTGATACAGAGGGGATGCCTTTTTGCTGCGATTGCAGGTAAAGCACAACAGCTGCAGGTTGTTGTCTAATTCATCGCCTACATATTTCCATGGTATAATATGGTCGAGTTCGGCACGGTCCGTTATCAGCTCATTACAGATGGCACAGTGGCAATGCTGCTGATGCAGCAGATCGGTACGGATTTTTTGAGGGTATATTACACGATAATCTTTTTTACGGAAGAAGGCCAGAAGCCATTTTCCCATTAGATGATAGCTTTCCTCATCCAACCGGCAGTGGCAGAGATTTTTTGTGATTTCACGGGCAAACTCTGCCGGATGCAACATCTGCCGGCTCAGGCTGAGCCAGCGGATGTATTTATTCCTATCAGCTCGCAGAGTATCACAGATACTCTGGAACTGGAGAAAGCGTAATGTATCGCAAATAATTTGCTCTGCGGTTGCAGGAGGAATATGGTTTGCCATTAGCATGGTATTCAAGGTTGTATAGGAGTCTGCCATTATTTGAATCCCTCCGATAAATCAAAGTTCGGTTTTGTTGCGGTAGCATGCTTCATCAGCAGGGTGCTGTGTTCCTTTGCAAGCTTTACCGTAGCACCACCGCCGCGGAATGCCAGAACGGTAGAAGGGTCGGTAAATACATCGGAAACGCCTGTGGCTAAGGGAAGCTTTTGAATCAGCTCCTTAAAGGCTTTTTCTGTGGGAGCGGTATTATTGTTTTTCAGAATTTCCAGAATAGTTGGCAGCAAATACATGATGTATCGAATACCGCTGATTTTTGTTAATGTTGCATCCGTAGGTGCTTGAAACGAAACACCATAAACGTGTTCCCAAGCGTATAAGTAGGTGGACAGCAGCTTGCACTTGCTGTCAAGGGAGTCGAAGTTTTCTGCTTCTAAGCGCTGGAAAACGGAAGAATCCTCAAGAATCTTAGAAAGCTGCAGCTCTTTGTAGCCTTTTCTGATTTTGCCGGAGCCGACCACGATACGCCCCTTCAGCGGAGAAATTTCCTCTGTATTCATTCGGCAAACCAAATCGAAAATCACTTCATTTGCACCAAGGAGATTCAGTGCTTTTCTCATTAAACGAAGTAAATTGCTTTCGATTTTGGTTTGTTTTTCATTTGTAACCATAAAAAGCTCCTTTTTTTCGGATTCTGTCAGCTTATAGAAAACGGAGAAAATCATTTCGTATGGTGTGTCATCGGAAAACAGAGGGTCTCTTAAATCGGGAGCAAACGCCAGAAGTCTGTGCTGTCCGTCAATCACTTCAAGACAATCCTGATAGGCTGCCTGCTCCTCTTCGGTTTCGGGGAAGAGGATATATGGACTATCCCCATCATATAAGATTTCAAATTTACCGATAAGATTGATGATGGGTGCGTTTGGAATCAATCCGTTGACGCTGAATTTTTGCTTGTCCAGAGTTAATCGACCCATGACATACTCAACGATTTCAAGCACCTTTTTCTTGCTCCATGGACGCTGGTTTTCCTGCACCTCCTCGGCTTCTGCACGTTTTACGGCGGTTACGATTTCTCGAGGGTCGGCAACCATGGAATAGAAAGTATGATTTTTCTGTGTTACGGGTGTTAAGATGTATTTCTTCATAAAAAATTCCTCCTTTTAAAATTTATAAATGATGTAATGTGTTTTTGTTTACTGTGATTACATTATACCACACACGTACGTATACGTAAATTGACAGAACATGAAATATGTACGTGTGTATGATGCTGAAAACTGTATGAATTGTATATGTACGTAGTTCTTGTTGTGCAAAATGTATATGTACATAGGTTGATTTTGATGGTATTATACATAATAAAAAGGGTTATTTATTGGGAGGAAAACTATGGCTTACAATGAATCAAGAAAAAAAGCATCTATTGAATATGCGAAAAGAAGCTTAAAGCGTATTCCCTTGGATGTGCAGAAGGAAAAATATGATGAAATTAAGGCTGCTGCGGATAAAGCAGGCGAAACGGTAAACGGGTACATTAAAAAAGCGATTGAACAGAGAATGGAAAATGAAAACGGATCAGTAGAATGACAGAATCAGTCATTTTTGAGGGCTTTTGCCAATGCGGCAATCAGTTTTTGCTCTCCGGGGCGAAGCTTCTTATAATCGGATAGCAGCTGTTGCTCCTGTGAGGTTATGGAAACGCCGAGCAGTTCGTCTGTTGTGGTGTCAAGAAAATGGGCGAGTTGTATTAAGGTATCAAAAGAGGGTTCGTTTCTGCCTGCTTCATAGTTTGCAATAGCAGTGGAACCGTAATGGAGGAGGCTTGCCAGCTGTGCTTGTGAAAAGCCCTTTTGCTTTCTGAGCCGTTTTAAGTTTTGAGCGAAGGTTGACACGGTATCATCTCCGATGCGCATGGAATTTGATTTTATCTTATTTAAGTATAAATATAACTATATCAGTTGTAAATATATATTATTTTGAAAATACTAACCCCTGAAAAATTCTTCTAAAATAATAGAAGAAAGAGGTGGTATGATGGAACATGAATTTGAACAGGAATTCAGAATGCTCGGTTTGAAGATTGCGTATTATAGAAAGGTGAAAAATCTGACGCAGGAACAGTTGGCAGAGAAACTGGGGACAAGCACATCTTATATCGGTTCGATTGAATCCAGAACCTATAAACCGATTTCGCTGACCACGCTGTTTCGGATTGCAAAGGTTTTGGATGTTCCGGCAAGTAAATTTTTAGAATTTTGAAAGGCTTAACCTGTATATGGGTTAAGCTTTTTTTGTTGGCTTTCGGAGACTGAAATATGCAGAAGATACGCTTTTTGGGGGAGCAGAGAGTAGGTAAATTCATTATTATATGATATAATATTAAATGATAAATGAATCTTTTCCGGGCAGTAAGGAGTTCAGAAAATAAGAAAATAAAAGTCTTTTGCCTGAAGAACAACATTGAGCAATCATGTGTTGTAGAGGTATGGCTTGATAGTATTATCGGAGGATAAAAATGATTAACATTCGTAAACTTGAAAGTGAACTTTGGGAATCGGCAGATTTATTGCGTGCAGGTTCTAAACTGACATCAAATCAATATTGTATGCCGGTGCTTGGTCTTATCTTTTTACGTTATGCGTATAGTCGTTTCAAATTAGTTGAGACTGAAATTTTAAAAAATCGCCCTTCCCGTGGTGGGCGTGTATTACCAATAGAAGCAAGTGATTTTGCGGCAAAGAGCGCTCTTTATCTTCCGAAAGAGGCACAATATGAGTATTTGTTAAATCTTCCTGAGGATATTTCGGTTGCAGGTCTTAAAGACAAAGACGATAATGACATGAAAAGCCTTGGTGAAGTTGTCAATAACGCTATGTCTTTAATAGAGGAACAGAGCGAGCAGCTTACCGGGGTGCTTCCGAACAGTTATACTGATTTCTCTGATGAAATTTTGTCGGAACTTCTTCGTATATTCAATAATTCCGCACTTGATGAGGTCGGTGGGGATGTTATTGGGCGTATTTATGAATACTTCCTCAACAAGTTTGCAAAAAATATTGCTTCTGATGACGGAGTGTTCTTTACACCGAAATCACTGGTAAAAATGATTGTTAATATCATTGAGCCTGAAAGAGGCATTCTTCTTGACCCTGCTTGTGGTTCCGGTGGTATGTTTATTCAGTCAGGAGATTTTGTAAATGCTATGGGCATGAATGCCAATAGTGCAATGACATTTTATGGTCAGGAAAAGGTAGAATACAATGCGAAGCTTTGCTTGATGAATATGGCTGTGCATGGTCTTACCGGTGTTATCAAATCGGGTGATGAGGCTAACAGTTTTTATCATGATGCACATAATCTGAACGGTTGCTGTGACTATGTAATGGCGAATCCTCCGTTTAACGTGGATAAAGTAAAATCCGAAACCTGCGAAAATGCAGGCAGACTGCCATTTGGTATGCCCGGTATTAACAAAAGCAAAGAAGTCGGAAACGCTAACTATCTTTGGATTTCCTATTTCTACAGTTATCTGAATGAAAAAGGCCGTGCCGGCTTTGTTATGGCATCCTCTGCAACGGATAGTCAGGGCAAGGATAAGAATATCAGAGAACGCCTTGTGAGAACAGGTCATGTTGACGCAATGATTAGTGTAGGAAACAATTTCTTTTATACAAAGTCGCTCCCTTGCTCACTTTGGTTTTTTGATAAGGGAAAAGCCGACACTATTAAAGATAAGGTACTTTTTATTGATGCGAGAAACTACTATACAGTGGTTGACCGTACATTGAATGAATGGTCTGACTGGCAACTTAAGAATATGAATGCTATTGTATGGCTGTATCGTGGAGAACCGGAAAAGTACACAGCATTACTGGATGAATACAGAAGGTATTTGATGCATCTTGCAGCAGAATTAAAAGCTGATGAAATTTGTCGTATTATCACTCCTACAACAGCATTTTCTGATATATTGTCGGCATTTAAAGAGTTTGAAACAGAGCAGAAACAACAGGCGAAGTTTGATATGGAGCATGTTGCACGTCAGGATAAGAAAAAACGGCAGGCTTTTTGGGATGAAAGATTAGCAGATATTTCTGCAGGAATCACTGTAGCAAAAGAAGCTGTATGGCTTTATGAGAAATTCGGTGACGGTGTATATGCTGATGTTCTTGGTCTTTGTAAGGTGGCAACTATTTCTGAGATTGAAGAAAAAGGCTGGTCTTTGACACCGGGGGCTTATGTAGGTGTTGCACCTGTTGAAGATGATGGTGTGGATTTTGAGGAACGAATGGCTGAGATTCATCGGGAGCTTTTATCTTTGCAAGCAGAATCCAATGATTTGATGGATACCATCTCGAAGAATATGAAGGAGATGGGGTTATGAATTGGGAAAGCAAAACATTAGGAGAGATTTCCTTATCTATCCAAACAGGTCCTTTTGGTTCTCAATTACATCAATCTGATTATTCAGATGATGGAACACCAGTGGTAATGCCAAAAGATTTGATGAATGGAACAATATCTGAAGAATCAATAGCTCGAGTTTCTAAAGAACATGTAGAACGTTTAGAAAAGCATAAAATCCAAGAAGGAGATATTTTGTATTCTCGTAGGGGTGATGTCGGAAGATGTGCTTTTACGTCTGAACGAGAAAAGGGATGGCTTTGTGGAACTGGATGCTTAAAAGTAAGAATTGATAAAGAAAAGGCTGAGCCTAAATTTGTTTTTTATCAATTGCAAAAAGCGGAAACAATCGGCTGGGTTGTAAATCATGCAGTAGGTTCTACGATGTTGAATTTAAATACATCTATTTTAAGTGCAGTACCTGTAGATGTTCCAGAAATTGAAATTCAAAGGAAAATAGTAAGTATACTTGCAGCATATGACGAGTTAATTGAAAATAATCGAAAGCAAATTAAACTTCTTGAAGAAGCGGCACAGCGTCTATATAAGGAATGGTTTGTGGATTTGCGTTTTCCGGGATATGAGGATGTGGATGTTGTTGATGGTGTGCCGGAGGGGTGGACATATAAACGAGTTGAAGAATTTGGTGAAGTTATAACAGGAAAAACACCGTCTACATCAAAAACTGAATATTATGGCGGAAGCATTCCATTTGTTACAATTCCGGATATGCATGGAAATGTGTTTCCTTTAGTAACAGAAAAGACTTTAACTAAAGTTGGTGCAGATACTCAGAAGAATAAGTATTTACCTGCAAATACTGTTATAGTTTCATGCATTGCAACGGTAGGTTTGGTTAATATAGCGATTGAGCCTTGCCAAACCAATCAGCAGATTAATTCTGTCATTTTACATGATGATAACAATCTTTATTTCTTTTATGAGTCAATGAAAAGAATTAAGACATTACTTGATGGTGTAGGCAGCAATGGTGCAACAATGACAAATGTAAATAAAACTAAATTCAGCAATATAAAAGTTCTGTATCCTACAGAAGATTTGGTAATGAAATACAATGAATTTTGTAAACCAATTTTTGCTCAAATATTAGCATCATCAAAAGCAATGTTAACATCTAAACAAGCCCGAGACCGCTTATTGCCAAAACTTATGAGTGGGGAAATTGAGGTGTAATCATGTCTACTAATAGTAAGAAGGAATTGATAGAATGTGAACGTTTAATTGGTATTCGCATTATGCAAGAAGATGCAGAATCGATATATTCTTTGCTGCAAACTGAAAAAAATCCTATTTTTACAATGGAAATGATTCCGTATTATGCATTGTTTGTCCAGTCATGCCAAGAGTATATGGGAGAAAATTTATTGCCTAAATCAATAGCGAAAGATTTAAAAGATATTCGTAACCACATAAAGGCGTATACTGATGGTTTTGGCAAATCTCAAAAACGTGTAGCAGCTGTTGATGATGCACAAGATAGAGATTTTAAAGAACAACTCAGATTTGGATTTCTAAAAAAATTTAATATTCATCTGAATTTAGGAACGTATTGGACTGAAGAAAAACAGATAATCGGTAATACTCAGCAGTTAGCAAATTTTTTGTCGGTGGAGAGTGTGTTTGACCCTAAAATAAAGGAGAAGAATTACCAAATGGGTTATCATATAGGCTCATTTGTTTCCTCATTCAGAAATAAATTAGCAAATTTTTCGAGTTTCCCTATTATCGAAAGAGAACGTAAATCAATCTCAATTAACTATTATTGCGATATAAATACAAATAAGAGAAATAATTTGCTTTCAAAAGGTCAAAAGAAGGAAATAAATTTATTCTATTTACATTTATTGTGCAATATGAATTTCGTTAAGTACATATTGAGACCATTGTTCCGAGATGGAAATATATGGGTTTTCAGAGTGGAATATATCGTTTCTTATTACACATTACGTGCGTTGGAACGTTTAAAAAACTATACTGAAAACAACAAAGATATAACTGTTGAGAGCAAAGAAATCCACGATATTCTTAAGTTGGGTGAATTATTATTTAAGACAAAAGTACGTAATTGTATGATGCATTATAATCTTGAAAGTGCAGGAGTCATATCTTTCGAAAATATTGATAAACCATTTTATGGAATTATCGAAAACTGTTTTGATGGAAAGAGTTATCAAGAATATTTAATAGAACTGCATGAGTTGTCTAATATGATAATCGATTTTTTAAATAACCAATTTGATTTTTCTAATGTGAAGTTAGAAAGCTTGTAAAGCAAAGGAGAGCAACTATGAGCTACGATTATTCCGAAAATATATTAGTACAAGAAAGTGCCGGTAATCTGCTTCACAACGAACTGGGGTGGGATGTACAGTTTGCCTATAACACAGAAACATTGGGCAAAGAGGGGACATTTGGAAGGACAAGCTACAATGAAATTCTCCTTTTTCGTTATTTTAAGGAAGCTTTGAAAGAATTTAATCCTTGGATAAATGACAGCCAGATTTCCGAAGCACAGAAGATATTGGAACAGAGATTGTCCACTTCTTCTTTGTTGCAGATAAATGAGGAGAAATATTTTTTGATTCGTGACGGTATCCCTGTAACAGTGAAGAAACCGAACGGACAGACTGAAACCAAGAAGGCGACAGTGATTGATTTTCAGAATCCGGAAAAAAACTATTTTCTTGCAATCAAAGAATTGAAAATCCATGGCGATTTATATCGTCGCAGAACGGACATTGTAGGTTTTGTAAACGGGATTCCGTTACTTTTTGTTGAGCTGAAAAAGAATACGGTGGATGTGCAGAATGCCTATGATGACAATTATACAGATTATCTGGATACGATTCCGCACTTGTTTTATTACAATGCTTTTCTTATGCTTTCCAACGGTATGGAAGCAAAGGTGGGTACTCTCGGAAGTAAGTTTGAATTTTTCCATGAATGGAAGCGTCTTGCGGAGGAGGATGAAGGTAGTGTAGCTCTTGAAACAATGCTTCGTGGTATCTGCAAGAAGGAAAACTTTCTTGATTTGTTTGAAAATTTTATTCTGTATGACCATTCTGGTGGTCACACAGCTAAGATACTTGCACGTAATCACCAGTATCTTGGCGTAAATGAGGCAATGAAAGCGTATACTGCAAGAAAGCTTAATGATGGCAAGTTGGGGGTGTTCTGGCATACACAGGGTTCAGGCAAGAGTTATTCTATGGTTTTCTTTGCAAAAAAGGTGCGTAGAAAAATGGAAGGCACACCTACCTTCGTTATTTTGACAGACCGAGATGAGCTTAATACACAGATAAGTGATACTTTTGAAAATTGTGGTTTGCTTGGAAAAAACATTAAGGCGTCAAAATTTATGGCTGCAAGTGGTGATGACCTTGTAAAAAAGCTGCAGGGCAATCCAAGCTTTATTTTTACTTTGATTCAGAAGTTTAATCAGCCGGATGAAGAACCGATTTATCCTGAGCATGATATCATTATTATGTCAGATGAAGCACATAGAAGTCAGTATGGTATATACGCTGATAATATGATGAAGCTGTTGCCTACAGCTGCTCGTATTGGTTTTACAGGGACACCGTTACTTTCCAGTGATAATATTACCGCTCGTACCTTTGGTGGATATGTGTCGGTTTATGATTTTAAGAGAGCTGTTGAAGATGGCGCTACAGTGCCGCTTTATTATGAAAATCGTGGTGAGAAGATTGAAGACTTACATAACCCTGAAATTACAGAGCAGATTCTGGATGCTATTGAAGCAGCAGACCTCGATGTTGACCAACGAGATAAGTTAGAAGCTGAGTTTGCCAAGGAAATACATATTTTAATGGCAAAGGAAAGATTACGTTCTATTGCGAAGGACTTTGTTAGCCATTATTCAGACTTATGGACAAGCGGTAAGGCTATGTTTGTTTGTCTGAATAAGGTTACTTGTGTTCGTATGTACAATTACGTGCAGGAATACTGGGCAAAAGAAATTGAAGTTTTAGAGAGCAAAATTAAAAATGCCAGCCAACAGGAAGCGCAGGAGTTGAGGCGAAAGCTGAAGTGGATGCAGGAAACGGAAATGGCTGTTGTTATCAGTCAGGAGCAGAACGAAATCCAGACCTTCAAAGAGTGGGATTTAGATATTAAACCACATAGAGAAAAAATGGAAAAACGTGAATTGGATAAGGAATTTAAGGATTCTAAGAGTCCGCTTCGTATTGTTTTTGTATGTGCTATGTGGTTGACGGGATTTGATGTGAAATGTTTATCATGCTTATATCTTGATAAGCCATTAAAGGCGCATACTCTTATGCAGGCGATAGCAAGAGCAAATCGTGTTAATGAGGGAAAGAGTAATGGTTTAATTATAGACTATATTGGTATTGTAAAGGCCCTTAGAAAAGCGTTAGCTGATTATACGGCGAATGTCAGCGGAATTTCTGGGACAGACCCTACCATTGATAAGAAGGAATTGATTTCTCGTATTACAGATACTATCGGTAAAGCAAAGATTTTTTTGGCTGAACACGATTTTGATTTAGAGAGCCTGATTGTAGCAGTTGGTTTTGCAAAGCTTTCTTATCTGCAAGAGGCGGCTAATGCAGTATGTGGGACGATAGAGGATAAGAAAACATACTCTACATATGCTTCTGAGTTAAATCGGCTTATGAAGTATATAGACAGGGCTGATATTACCGAACATACACGCAAGCAATATGAAGCAATCGCTGCTATTTATGCAGAACTGCAGAAAAAACGCAAGCATGTCAATACTACTAACTTAATGATTGAGATTAACAGTATTATCAGTTCTTATATAGAAATTCAGCATATGCCGATAACCTCAAACCAAGAAACGCGAAGATTTGATATTAGTGCAATAGATTTTGGATTACTTCGTACTGAATTTTCAAAGGTAAAAAGAAAAAATCTTGTTATGAGGGATTTGGAAGAAATTATCCAACAGAAACTTGATAGAATGTTATTTACAAATCCGGAACGTATTAACTACTATGAACGGTATCAGCAGATTATAATGGGTTATAATGCCGAACAAGACAGGGCTACGATTGAAAAGACTTTTATGGATTTAATGGATTTAGCAAATCAGATGAATCAAGAAGAGCAGCGATATGCTCGGGAAGGATTTTCAAGCGATGAAGAGCTTTCTCTTTATGATATGCTTTTTAGAGATGATTTAAGTAAGAATGATATCAAAAAATTGAAAGAAGTAGCTACAACTTTGCTTCGGAAGATAAAGAATAGGATTGCCGAAATTGACCACTGGACGGATAAGCAGGAAACAAAGGCGGAAATTGATAATCTTATTCGTAATATACTTTATGATGAGCTTCCACTATGCTATGATGAAATTAGTATCTCAACTTATCGACAGCGGATCTATGAATATGTTTATACAAGGTATAAGAGCGTAGCGTGAGTACAGAGTAACATTTTGTAAAAAGGTGGTTGCGATTCTATATTGAATAACGAATTCTATTCAATGCTTTCAATTTATGCTATAGTTGGGAATTTATGTTTTTAAGGAAGTTGAAATGATAAACCAATGGAAAGAACAAAATGGGGAGGCAGAAAAGCGGAAAAGATGAAGGTTATTTTTTTAGACATAGATGGTGTTTTAAATGATAAGTATTGTAGAGCCAGAGCGCCTTCCGGATGCAAGGGTGCAGCAGATGCAAAGCTAAAGCTGTTGCGTGAAATTGTACGACAAACGGATGCAAGGCTGGTGCTGATAAGTAGCTGGAAGAAATATTGGAAAAGAGAAGAGACAACAGACCCGGATATGCTATATCTGATGAGAAAGCTGAAACGCTTTGGGTTATCCATTTATGATAAAACAGAGGAGAGCTTTTGGGCAAACAGAGGAGAAGGAATACATGTGTGGCTGAGTGCAAATGAGGATGTGACGGCATGGGTTGTTTTGGACGATGAGACTTTTCCTGATTATGAAAAATATGGGATTGATAAGCATTTGGTAAAAACTAAATTTTTTTATGAGAAGGACGCAGGCTTGCAGGAGGAGCATGCAGAGCAGGCGATAGCAATATTAAATTCCTGTGAGACTGAAATAGCGAATGGAAATTAAGAGATAACAAGGTGGTCTCTATTCTAACATATTCTAACAATTTTCTAACGCAAAAAATTTTCTTCCGATATTTACAGTTTATACTGTGTTTTTGGAAAATGGCGGAAAATCAACGTTTATGGCTATTTTCAAATGAGAAATAAATAGAAAAAATGAATTTTGAGGCAGAAAAATCTGCCTCATAACCCGGAGGTCGCAGGTTCAAATCCTGTCTCCGCAAGCGAAAAAGAGATACAAGAGAAAATCTTGTATCTTTTTTTATGCCCTGCGACCGACGGGTTCCCGGGGCTGCAGCACCGACCGCTGCCGGTGGCAGAAGAAGGAAGGTGATGCAGGCGAGAAATCGGGAGTTCCGCAGACAGAACGCAGAGAGGGAGAGCGGACGACCAGATTTCGAGGTGGGCAAGGCAGGTTCAAATCCTGTCTCCGCAATCAAAAAGAGAGATACAAGAGAAAATCTTGTATCTTTTTTTTATGCCCTGCGACCGACGGGTTTTTACAGATTTAGGAATTGGAAAAAAGAAAATCAATAGGGATGATTGGAGACCAGCCCATTTACAATACGAAGGATACTATCAAGCTGGGCAGCATCAAGGCGTTTGAGCTGCTCTGTGAGGGTGCGGATTTTTTCGGGATGCGCCGACTCCAGATCGAAAAATTCCATTGGGGTGATATTCAGATAGTCACAGATTTCAAAAAAATTGGACATGGAAGGGAATGTCTTATTGTTTTCAATGCTGTTGATGTAGCCGGGGTTCTGCCCGAGGGAAAGACTCATATCCCTTGCGGAAACGCCCTTTGCCATACGCAGCTGTACCAATCTTTTGGAAAATGCCTCTTTACACATGCTTGTATCACCTCCATGTGTCATATTATATCTAATAAAAAACTTGAAATATTCTATATAATCAGTTATTTTTGACTAGATATCGGTTTGTACCTAATAAACAGATAGAAAATAGAAGAAGAAAACAAATGTATCAAAAAATTTTCATTTTTCTTAAAAATATTTGAAAATTGCTCTTAAAAATGCTCGGATATTGACATAGGTCAATGAAAGGGTTTGATTTTTATGTTATGTTGTAGGAAACAGCAAAAACTCATGAAGCATGATGAACCTTATAAAACAAGGAAGAAGATGTATTGGCAGAAAGACAAGGCTTAGAGGTTTGGGGATATCGTATGTGTATGAAAGACAGAATGAGACGGTTTCTGGTGGATGTTCTGGACATCCATAATAAAGATGTAATCGAAGAAGTTATTGGTATTTCCAGCATCAGGCACTGCCCGAAGGGACGGACACTGTACAGTCAAGGGGAAACGGTGGATACCTGCTGCTTCCTGATGGAAGGCGTGACGGGTGCATTTCTCTACACGAAGGGCGGAAAGCAGATTTCGGATGATTTTTCTTTTGTATCCGGCGAGATGATTACGCCGTTTATGAACTGGCAGAGAAAAGCGCTGACCTCTGTGGTCGCGATGTCGAATGTAGATGTTTTTGTGATTGCCAATATGGATGTAATCACGCTGTTTAGAACCTATCCGGAATTTCAAACAATCCTTTTTGAATGGCTGATGCAGGCGTACCACAAGCAATGGGCGCTCAAAAGTGCGCGGTATCAGATGGCGGCGAAGGAGCGGTATCTTTTCTTTTTAAAGGAATATGCGGGGCTGGAGGATGTGGTCAGCGACCGTTTTTTAGCTTCGTTTTTAGATATGTCTCCGGAGACGCTGAGCCGACAGAAGCGGTGCCTGCGGGAGGAAAAGCCCGATTGAAGCAACGGAAGGAAGGTATCTTTCACATTTTTCTCAAAGAAGGATGTGCGAATATAAGAAGCGGAGAGGCGAAGGGGGGAGATGCAGCGAGAAAGAAGGCTGTTTGAAATAGAAAAAAGGGGATTTCAAAGGAACGGAAAAAATAAAGAAAGGTTGAAGGAAAAATGAAAAAGAAAAAATACCTTGCGATTTTCATGGCAATGAGCATGGCAACTGCAACTGCACCTGTGACAGCATTGGCAGATGATGCGGCAAATACACCTGCTACAGGCAGTACAGAAAATGATGCTGCAAATGAGGCAACCGCAAATGAATGGACAAGCTTTATTGATGGAACAGATCTGGGTCATATGACAGTACCCGGTTCCGATTTGAAATACAGCGAAGTACCCGAAATTCATAAAGCAATGGCAGATGGCTACAGCGCAATCTGGGCATCAAAAACAGACGAGGCAAGAGCAGAGGCTTTGGCAACTGCGAAAGCAAACCTGCTGACTGCAACAAAAAATTATGTGCAGTTTCTTCTGGATACTGCAAAAGACATTACAGTAAATGATATTGTATATACCATTTCCGAAGAAAATTACAATACAGCAAAAGACGCGATTGCAAATGCAGAAACATGTGCAGATGTACTGGGCGCATACAATACTGCACTGGGCACACAGGAAAGCTATGATGCACAGCCTTTGGCAGACCAGTGGACAGCATTTATTGAGGAAACAGACTTGGGGCATACCACAGTACCCGGCTCTAATCTGAAATACAGCGAAGTACCCGAAATTCAGAAAGCAATGGCAGGCGGCTACAGTGCAATCTGGGATGCAAAGACAAATGCGGCAGGCGCGACAGCACTGGAAACAGCAAAAGCAAATCTGCTGACAACAACAAAAAATTATGTACAGTTCCTGCTGGATACAGCAAAAGACATTACAGTTGGCGATGTAACATACCGCATTCCTGCTGATGTTTACAACACAGCAAAAGACGCGATTGCAAATGCTACAACAGTAGCAGATGTACTGAGTGCATACAATACAGCATTGGAGGCACAGGTAGAGGTGACTCCTGTAACAGGCGTTTCTGTAACCCCTGCACAGGCAACGATTCGTGTTGGCAATACAACAACAATTAAAGCAATCGTAACACCCGATGATGCAACAGAAAAAGCAGTTACATGGACTTCTTCTGATGATACAGTTGCAACTGTTGACAGCAACGGCGTGGTTACAGGTGTAAAAGTAGGTACTGCAACTATTACAGCAACAACAATAGATGGAAGCTTTGCGGCAACCTGTGAAGTAAACGTAAACAGAAAACACTCTTCCGGCTCCTCCTCCGGCGGTGGCGGCGGCAGCAGTGTTGCAAAATACGGTGTAACCATCTCTGACAGCAAAAACGGTGCTGTAACAGCAAGCGCGGCAAAGGCAGAAACAGGTGACAAGGTTATTCTGACACCCAAGGCTGACGAGGGCTACGCACTGGATAAGATTACTGCAAAGGACAAGGACGGCAAGGAAGTTAAGCTGAAAGCAGAAAAGGACGGCACATATTCCTTCACTATGCCGAAGGGCGGCGTAACCGTTGACACAACCTTCAAGCAGGCAGAGGGCACAGCCAGCACAGACAAGCCCGCAGCAGCAACAAAGACAATCATTCTGCAGATTGGCAGCACAGCAGTGATTGTGGACGATCAGGCAATCATCAACGATGTTGCACCCGTAATCCGCAACGACAGAACTCTGGTTCCCATCAGAATCATCACAGAAGCACTGGGCGGTCAGGTTGCTTGGAACGAAGCCGCAAAAGAGGTTACTCTGACTGTTAACGGCAAGGAAATCAAAATGACTATCGGCAAAGCTCTGGAAAAATACGGCGTTGCTCCCGTTATCATCGGCGGCCGCACCTTTGTACCCGTTCGCTTTGTAGCGGATGAGCTGGGCGCAGTGACCACATGGGACGATGCAACAAAGACTGTAACAATTCAGGCGGTAAAATAAATTTTTCCGAAAATCTTAGCTGAAAACAATCAAAATGGCGTTCATCCGCAAGGATGGACGCTGTTTTCTGCTTTCGGGGAAGAAGTGGGGCGAAAAATACAGCCCTCGAAAAAAAACACTTTCCACTGCAACGTTTTCGTGATATAATTCTAATGTTATAGGGCGAAATATAGAGAAAAACGACTACTTTTTGGGGAACGGCGGCTTTTTCGCCTGTTCAGAGATATAGATTGTCCTTTGGAATTGATTGGAAGGATGAATGTTTTTATGGATAAATTAGTTGTAAGGGGCCGAAAAAGATTGACCGGAGAGGTTACCATCAGCGGTGCGAAAAACGCGGCGGTAGCTGTTATTCCGGCGGCGGTAATGGCAACCGGAGTGAGTGTACTGGAGAATCTTCCCAGTATTGAGGACGTTAGAAATATCTGTCATACCATTCAGGAAATGGGCGGCAAATGCAGATTTTTAGATAAACATACTTTGGAAATTGATTGTAACGAGGGTGTCAGCTATCAGGCGACCTTTGAGGGCGTGCAGAAAATGCGCGCATCCTATTATCTCATTGGTGCGCTTCTGGCACGCTATAAAAAGGCAGAGGTGGCAATGCCCGGCGGCTGCAATTTTGGCAAACGCCCCATTGACCTGCACCTGAAGGGCTTCCGTGCGCTTGGTGCAACCGTCATTGAGGAGGACGGCATGGTGAAGGCTTATGCCGAAAAGCTGATTGGTACTTCCATCTACATGGATCAGGTGAGTGTTGGCGCGACCATCAATGTCATGCTTGCGGCAACCATGGCGGAGGGCACCACAACGATTGAAAACGCGGCAAAGGAGCCGCATGTGGTAGATACGGCAAACTATCTGAACATGATGGGGGCAAATATCAAGGGCGCAGGGACAGATGTGATTCGTATTAAGGGCGTTCCCGAACTGAAGGGCGCGCAGTATACCATCATTCCCGACCAGATTGAGGCAGGCACCTACATGATTGCGGCGGCGATTACGGGCGGCGATGTGCTGGTGAAGAATATCATTCCCAAGCACATGGATTCCCTGACAGCAAAGCTGGAGGAAATGAATGTGAAGGTGGCGGAATGGGAGGATTCCATTCGCGTGATGGCGGATGAGCCCTTGCGTGCGGTAAATGTAAAGACCATGAGCTACCCCGGCTTCCCGACGGATTTACAGCCTCAGATTGCAACGCTTCTTGCGGTCTGCAACGGGACAAGTGTGCTGACGGAAAATGTCTGGGAAAACAGATATCAGTACATGGGTGAGTTGCGCAAGCTGGGCGCAGATGTGGAAATTAACGGCAGAGTGGCAACCATCCACGGCATTAAGCATTTCAGCGGCGCGGAGGTTTCCGCAACAGACCTGAGAGCAGGCGCGGCAATGATTCTGGCGGCACTGGCGGCAGAGGGCGAAACCATCATTGACGGCGTGCGTTATATCGACAGAGGCTATGAGGATGTCGAGGAAAAATTCAGAGCCATGGGCGCGGATATCGACCGTATCCCCGGCGAGCAGTAAAAAGAGAACAAGAGAGCCTCGGAGCAGTTCCGAGGCTTATTTTATGGAAAAACACGAAGGAAAAGAGGTGAACCGGCTTGCGGATGGAATTTTGCACCATCGCCAGCGGCAGCAGTGGCAACTGCACCTATATCGGGACGGATTACACGAAAATATTGATTGATGCAGGCATCAGCGGCAAGAAAATCGAGGAAGGACTTGCAAATTTGAAGCTGACGGGCGACAAAATCGATGCGCTGTTTATCACCCATGAGCATGTTGACCATATCAAGGGGGCAGGCATCCTTTCCCGCAGGTTTGATATCCCCATTTTTGCCACGGCGGATACCTGGGCGGCGATGGAGGAAGGCCTTGGGCGGATTGCGCCGAGCAACAAGCGGATTGTGTATGCGGATGAGGTCTGCGCGGTGAATGACCTTTGCGTGAAGCCGTTTCGGATTCCGCATGATGCGGCAGAGCCGGTCGGCTATAACGTCTTTTCGGGCGAGAAAAAAATCACACTGGCAACGGATATCGGGCATGTGACGGATACGATTCGGGAAAGCATAGAGGACAGTGATGTGCTGCTTTTAGAGGCAAATCATGATGTGGAAATGCTGAAAAAGGGCGGTTATCCATGGTCGCTGAAGCAGCGGATTCTGGGCGAAAACGGACATCTTTCCAACCATACGGCAGGAAGGCTTCTGGCAGAGGTGATGACGGGAAAGATGAAATATGTTTTTTTGGGGCACCTCAGCGAGGAAAACAATAACCCCCATCTGGCGTATGAAACAGTAGAGGAAATCCTGCGGAACAACCGCATTGAGGTTGGCACGCATGTAAAAATGGATATGGCGAGCCGTTTTCAGAATGGCGTGAAGGTGGAGCTGTAACGGAGGGTTGGCATGAAGGTTACGGTCGTTTGCGTAGGCAAATTGAAGGAAAAATACTGGCGCGATGCCATCGCGGAATACAGCAAGCGGTTGAGCCGTTATATGAAGCTGGAGATTATCGAGCTGGCGGATGAAAAGGCACCCGAAAACATGAGCGATGCACAGGCGGCGGAGGTCAAGGAAAGGGAAGGACAGCGGATTCTGAAAAACGTGAAGGACGATGCCTTTGCGGTGGCGCTTGCGGTGGAAGGAAAGATGCTTTCCTCCGAGGAGCTGGCAGAATTTATGGCGAAAAAGAGCGTTGGCGGCGTGAGCCATATCGTGTTCATCATCGGCGGCTCTCTGGGGCTTTCCCCTGCGGTGATGCGGCGCGCGGATTATGCACTCAGCTTTTCCAGAATGACATTTCCGCACCAGATGATGCGCGTGGTTTTATTGGAGCAGATTTACCGCTCGGAGCGGATTCAGCGCAACGAGCCATATCATAAATAAAGAAATTGCGAGAAAGGGAAGATTGCAATGAAAAAAGGCATGAAAATTGTGCGGTTTATCGGGATTGTGTGCTGGTTTCTGGCACTGTTCATTCTGATTAACGGGCATCAGGAGAAGAAAAAAGCGGCAGAGGAGGCGGCAAAGCAGCCTGCCATTGTAACGGAAACAAACGAAACGAATGACGGAGATACACCAAGCACCGTGATTTTCCCCGAATAAAAAAGAAAGCGTTCTCAAATGGAATATCCCAAAGAGAACGCTTTTTTATGTTTTCGACTTAATGTTAATTTTCTAAAAACGCTTCGCCGATTTTGAACACATCCCCTGCGCCGACCGTCAGAAGTAAATCCCCTGCCTTGCAGTTTTTCTCCAGATAGGAGCGGATGGCATTAAAATCTCCGACATATCTTGCGGATTTGCCTGTTTTTGCGATTCTGTCCGCAAGCATGGCGGCGGAAATGGTGCCGTCATCGGATTCCCTTGCGGCATAGATATCCGCGATGATGACTTCATCTGCATCGGTGAATGCTTCGCCGAATGCATCAAAGAGGAACTTTGTTCTGGAATAGGTGTGCGGCTGGAACACGCACCAGGTTGTACGGTGCTGCACCTTTTTTGCCGCCGCCAGTGCCGCCTTGATTTCTGTGGGGTGGTGCGCATAATCATCAATGACAACAACGCCGTTTTTTTCGCCTTTTTTCTGGAAGCGGCGTTCTGTGCCCGTAAAATGCAGAAGCCCCTTTTGGCAATCCGCAGGACAGACACCTACAAAATGTGCCGCCGCAATGGATGCCACCGCATTTGTGATATTATGGTCTCCGGGTACATTCAGATGGAAATTCCCGAATAATTCGCCTTTATAATATACATCAAAGGTATTCTTGCCGTCCGGCTCATGGATGATATTTTTCGCCTGCCAGTCCGCACCGTCCGCCAGTCCGAAGGTTTCTACGGTGCAGTCCAGTCCCTGTGTCAGCTCTGCCACGTTTTCAATCGCCTGATTGATAACCAATGCACCCTTCGCAGGGATACGCTCTGCAAAGGCATGGAAGGAGCGGCGGATATTCGCAAGGTTTTTGAAATAATCCAGATGGTCGCTTTCCACATTCAGAATCACACCGACGAAGGGCTTGAACTGCAAAAAGCTGTCGAAATATTCGCATGCCTCGGCAACGAAATACGGAGAGTGACCGATTTTCAGGTTACTGCTGATGGTAGGCAGGATGCCGCCAACCGTAATGGTGGGGTCTGTCCCTGCGGCAAGCAGGATTTCGGAAACCATGGATGTGGTTGTAGTCTTGCCATGTGTGCCTGCAACGGCAATGGAATCCTCATATTCCGCCATGATTTCGCCCAGCAGTCTGGCTCTGTCCATCAGGGGGATATGCTTTGCCTGCGCCGCCTGATATTCGGGGTTATCAGGATGGATTGCCGCGGTATAGACCACTAAATCTACATCATCCGTGATGTTTTCCGCCTTGTGTCCGAAGTTGATATGAATCCCCAAATTCTGCAGGTGCTTTGTCACAGGGGATTCCTTGATATCCGTACCGGAAACGATACAGCCCTTATCTGCCAGAATTTCTGCCAGACCGGACATGCTGATGCCGCCGATGCCGATGAAATAAATGTGTTGTCCTTTTTGAAATGTTGTCATATTCTATCGCCTCAAAATCTATTAAATGGGTTCAAATTTTTCTGAAATTTAACAAAATCATCATATAGTTTAACCTTCATTATAGTATACTGGCATGAGAAAGGCAATCTTTTCTCTGCGTTTTCTTTTTCTGTGTTTTATATTTTATACAGAAAGCACCGGAAATAAACCCATACGGGCGCAGGAGCAACGTGCAAATTTTCTCAATCGGAAAAAAGGAAAGAGAAAAAGCCAATCGAAATAAGGCGAAATTTCGGCACAGATGCCGTAGATAATCTTTGCAAGTTTATTTTCCTATGCTATAATAATCAAAACAGAGCCTATGACTTTGTTACATATATACAACCTGAAAAGATAGGGGTGGGTAATATGCGTAAAAAAGAAATGATAGCAATGCTTCTGGCGGGTGGACAGGGCAGTCGTCTGGGCGTGTTGACAAGAAAGGTGGCAAAGCCTGCCGTTGCATACGGGGGGAGATATCGTATCATCGATTTTCCGCTGAGCAACTGCATTAACTCCGGCGTGGATACCGTCGGCGTGCTGACACAGTATCAGCCGCTGCGTTTGAATCAGCATATCGGGATTGGGATTCCATGGGATCTGGATAAGAAAAACGGCGGTGTGACGATTCTTGCACCGCATGTGAAAACAGGGGATTCCGGCGAATGGTTCAACGGGACGGCAAACGCCATTTATCAGAATATTGACTTTATCGACAGCAATAATCCGGAATATGTGCTGATTCTTTCCGGTGACCACATTTATAAAATGGATTATTCCAAGATGCTTGCCTTCCATAAGACGCACAATGCAGCGGCAACGATTGCCGTTATGGAGGTGCCGATGGAGGAAGCAAACCGCTTCGGCATTATGAATACCGAGGACGGCGATAAGATTTACGAATTTGAGGAAAAGCCGGAAAGCCCCAAGAGCAATCTTGCTTCCATGGGGATTTACATATTTACATGGGACAGACTGCGTGATGCGTTGATTGAGGATAATTCCATCCATCCGGACAGCGATTTCGGCAAGCACATCATCCCTAAAATGCTGGATGAGGGACAGCCCATGTATGCATGGCGCTTCGATGGATACTGGAAGGATGTCGGCACCATTCAGTCCTATTGGGAGTCCAATATGGATTTAATCCGCACCCTGCCCGAATTCAACCTCTACGAGGATTTTTGGAAGATTTATACCAACAGCGACCATCAGCCGCCGCAGTATACGGCACCCGGCTCAAAGACAGAGGAAGCGCTGCTTTCTGACGGCTGTGAGATTTACGGTACGGTCTGTCGCTCCATCATCGGCCCCGGTGTTGTGGTGGAAAAGGGGGCAGTGGTGAAGGATTCCATCATCATGGCAGGCACGATTATCGGCGAAAATGCTTTGGTTGACCATTGCGTCATTGATGAAAAATGCAGCATCGGCAAAAGTGTGCAGATGGGTGTCGGAGAAAATATCCCTAACGAGGCAAAGCCTAATATTTATAATACAGGCATCACCGTTCTGGGCATGAACAGCAGTGTTCCCGATGGGATTGTGATGGGGAAAAACTGCGTGATTTACGGCAGAACCTTCCCGGAGGATTATCCCGACGGCAGATTGGAAAGCGGCAAGGCCGTTGTACGGGAGGTGTAACAGATGAAAGCAATCGGTATTATTTTGGCAGGCGGCAATAACGACGGCAGACTGGGCGTTCTGACCGACCATAGAGCGGCGGCGGCATTGCCCATCGGCAGCTGCTATCGCGCCATTGATTTTACATTGAGCAATATGTCCAACAGCGGCATTGGGAAGGTGGCTGTGCTGACGCAGTATAACTCTCGTTCCCTGCGCGACCATCTGATGTCATCCAAATGGTGGGACTTCGGCAGAAAGCAGGGCGGCTTGTTCGTATTCACGCCGTATACCAGCAATGCAGGCTCTACATGGTTCCGCGGCACGGCGGATTCCATTTATCAGAATATGACCTTCCTCAAGCGCAGCAATGAGGAATACGTTGTGATTACCTCCGGTGATTCCGTCTATAAAATGGATTACCGTAAAGTGCTGGAATATCATAAGGAAAAAAATGCGGACATTACTGTGGTTTATCAGAAAATGACGGGAAAGGATTTATCCAAATTCGGCATTTTGCAGATGGATGCGGACAATAAGCTGGAGGGCTTCGAGGAAAAGCCGGAGCAGCCGAAATCCGATGCGGCCTCCCTGGGGATTTATGTTATCTCCAGAACGCTGCTCATCAATCTGCTGAATCAGATTATCCCCGAAGGCAGATACAGTCTGGTAAAGGATATCATCATCCGCTTTATCCATACGCTGAAAATCTACGGCTATGAATATGATGGCTACTGGAATGCCATCGGCACAGGCATTGCGGCTTATTTTGAGACGAATATGGATTTCCTGAAAAAGGATATTCGCGATCATTTCATCAATGAATATCCCTATATTGAAACAAAGCCGAAGGATGAACCCCCTGCAAAATACAACAGGGGTGCGGATGTGACGGATTCCATCGTCGGCAGCGGTGCGATTTTTGACGGGAAGGTGGAGCATTCTGTTGTGTTCCGTAGGGTGCGTGTCGGCAAGGGCGCAGCTGTAAGGAATTCCATCCTGATGGAGGGCTGCCAGATTGGCGAAAACTGTGTGGTGGAAAATGCCATCTTCGATAAGGAGGTTGTCCTTTCCGCAGGGCAAAGAGTCATCGGCGTTTCCTCCGAGGAACCGGCAGTGCTGAAAAAGGGCACAAAATTATAAATCGGATTTTAAGAACGAAAAGCAGGGAGTTTTCTCTGCTTTTTTTCTTTTCCGGAAATCATTTTTTAGTAAAAGAGTATATTGAATTTTATAGGGAAAAATGCGATACTAAAATGTATGTATACAATATCTTGAAAAATATTTCGCCCTTTGGCGTAGGAGGAAAAATAAATGAGACAGTTGAAAGCAATCATTCTGGCTGCCGGCGAAGGCTCCCGTATGAAATCCAAGAAACCTAAGGTACTCCATGAAATTCTGAATAAGAGCATGGTGGATTATGTGATTGAAACCGCAAAAGGCTGTGGCGCAGAGGAGGTCTGCGTTGTGGTTGGGCATAAGGCGGAGGAGGTTAAGGCAGGCATCCGCGCGGAAGGCATCTCCTTTGCTTTGCAGGCAGAGCAGAAGGGCACAGGACATGCTGTTATGATGGCAGGCGATTTTATTGATGAAAGCAGTGATATGCTGATTCTCTACGGGGATACGCCGCTGATTACAGGCGAAACCCTGACAAAGCTGGTTGAGGTACACCGTACAGAGGGACACAGCGTAACTGTGGTTTCCTCTAAAATAGAGGATCCTACCGGCTACGGACGCATCATGCGCGATGACCACGGCGGCTTTGAACGCATTGTGGAGCATAAGGATGCAACAGATACACAGAGAATGATTAACGAAATCAACACAGGGATTTATATTTTCAACGGCAGGGAATTGAAGGAATCCCTGGGCAAGCTGAATAACAATAACGCGCAGGGGGAATATTACCTGACAGATTGTCTGGAGCTGATTTTGAAGGCAGGCGGCAAGGTGGAGGCTGTTGTGGCAAAGGATGCCGATGAATTTTTCGGTGTAAACAGCCGTGTACAGCTTGCGGAAGCTGCAAAAATCATGAAGCACCGCATCAACCGTAAGCACATGGAAAGCGGTGTTACCCTCGTGGATCCCGAAAATACCTATATCGGCAGTGATGTTAAAATCGGTATGGATACGGTGATTTTGCCCGGCTGTGTGCTGGAGGGCAATACGGAAATCGGGGAGGACTGCGAAATCGGCCCCAATTCCAGACTGACAGATACCAAGCTTGGCAATGGCGTGAAATTCCAGACCTCTACGGCAATCGAATCCGAAATCGGCAACGAAACCACCGTTGGGCCTTTCGCGTATATCCGCCCGAACTGCCATATCGGCAACAGGGTGAAGGTTGGCGACTTCGTTGAGGTAAAAAATTCCACCATTGGCGACGGCACAAAAATCCCGCACCTTTCTTATGTCGGGGATACCGATGCAGGCGAAAAAATCAACTTCGGCTGCGGCAGCATTATGGTAAACTATGATGGCAAGAAAAAGCACCGCACTACCATTGAGGATAATGTTTTTGTCGGCTGCAATGTAAATCTGGTTGCACCTGTAACCGTGAAGAAGGGCTCCTACATTGCCGCAGGCTCCACCATCACAAAGGATGTGCCTGAGGACGTTTTGGCGGTTGCCAGAGCAAGACAGCAGGTCATCGAAGGCTGGACAAAAAAGAGAATTGAAAGATAATTTGAAAAAATTGTCGAATAGCGGTTGAAATTGATTGTTTTTCGGTGTAACATAATATTGTATGTGCTTATATAACCTAAAATTATTTTTTATAGGGGGACAGATAAATGCTTAATTCCGGCATCAGCAACATTAAAGTTTTTGCCTGCAATTCCAACAAAACGCTGGCAAATGCAATCGCAGATAAGCTTGGTCTGAAACTGGGCGACTGTGAAGTAGAAAAGTTCAGCGACGGTGAGATTTCCGTAAAGATCAATGAAACCATTCGTGGCGCAGATGTATTCATCATCCAGTCCACATCCTATCCCGTAAACGATAACCTGATGGAGCTGCTCATCATGATTGACGCAATGAAGCGTGCATCCGCAGCAAGAATTACAGCCGTTATGCCTTATTACGGCTATGCTCGTCAGGACAGAAAAGCAAGAGCGAGAGATCCCATCAGTGCAAAGCTGGTTGCAAATATTCTGACAAGCGCAGGCGCAAGCCGTGTGCTGACAATGGATCTGCATTGTGCGCAGATTCAGGGCTTCTTCGATATTCCCGTAGATAATCTGGTTGGCAGCCCTCTCTTGACAGACTTCTACATCAAAAAATTCGGCGATTCTCTGGAAAGAGATTTTGTTGCGGTTTCTCCCGACCTGGGCAGCGTAACAAGAGTCAGAAAATTTGCGGAAAAGCTGAATATTCCTATTGCAATTATTGATAAACGCAGACCGAAGGCAAATGTCAGCGAGGTTATGAATATCATCGGTGACATCAAGGGTAAAAAGGTTATCCTGCTGGATGATATGATTGATACCGCGGGTACCATTACAAATGCAGCCAATGCGCTGATTGAAAGAGGTGCAATCGAGGTAGATGCCTGCTGTACACATGGCGTTCTGAGCGGTCCTGCTATCGAAAGAATCGAAAAATCCGCAATCAAGGAGCTGTTGGTTCTGGATACCATCGAGCTGCCTGAGGAAAAGAAAATCGACAAGATTACAATGGTTTCCGTTGCAGATATTTTCGCAGATGCAATCAACTGCATCCATAATGGCGTTTCTATTTCTCAGCTGTTTGACTGATTCGCATTGCGCCGAAAAATTCACAAAATCATGACAGAAAAAACTCCCAAATGAAAAAATGGGAGTTTTTCTTTTTATTTACTGAAAAATAGTACAGTGAGAGGAGATATTTTTAGCAGTTATGGGTAAAAAAAATAATATCCAAAAAGCGGCAGTCAAACCTCGACGGAAACTGGTGTTTTTTTAGCGTTTTGGGAAAAATGGGTTTGGCAAAACTGCCAATTTTACAGAAACTCGGTTGACAAGAAGGGTAAAATAGATTATATTGTTAAAAGTAAAACAAACAGAGTGAGACATATTTCCTATTCGCAGTGAGGGAATGGCTCTGTTTGCTATAAAATTTTACTATCCACTTATCAAATTTTTAAATTTTTAGGAGGAAGATATCGATGAAAATTGCATTCTTTGACACAAAGTCTTACTGGGTAGACGCTTTTAAACCCGTAGCAGCAAAATATGGCTATGAAATCACTTTCTTCAACGAAAGACTGACACCCGCTACAGCTCATCTGGCAGCAGGTCATGACGCTACTTGCTCTTTCGTTAATGACGAAGTTCCCGCAGAAGTTATCCGTGAACTGAAAAATCTGGGTATCAAGGTTCTGCTGCTGCGTTGCGCAGGTTTCGACAGCGTTGATCTGGATGTTGCAAAAGAATGTGGTCTGCCCGTACTGAGAGTACCCGCTTACTCTCCTCAGTCCGTAGCAGAACAGGGCGCAGCGCTTCTGATGGCTGTTAACAGAAAGCCTCATCTGTCCTATGAAAGAACAACAAAATTCAACTTCGATATCGCTGGTCTGACAGGTATCGCTCTGTACGGCAAAACAGCAGGTATCATCGGTACAGGTAAAATCGGTCAGTGCATGATTAACATTCTGAAAGGCTTCGGCATGGATATCGTGGCTTACGATGCATTCCCTAACCCCAATCTGGGTCTGGAATATGTAACTCTGGACGAACTGTATGCTCGTGCTGACGTTATCTCCATCCACTGCCCTCTGATGCCCGCAACAAGACACATGATCGACAAGGATGCTATCGCTAAGATGAAAGACGGCGTTATCTTCATCAACGTTGCTCGTGGCGGTCTGGTTGACTCCGAAGCTCTGGCTGACGCAGTTGAAGCTGGCAAATTCCGTGGCGTAGGTATGGACGTTTGCGAAAAAGAACATGAATACTTCTTCGAAGACAGAAGCAACCTGAAAGAACATGACAAGACTCTGTCCAGACTGCTGGCAAGCGATAAGGTTGTTATCTCCGGTCACCAGGCATTCCTGACAGAAGAAGCTCTGGAACAGATGGCTCTGATCACAATGGATAATGCAAAGGCATTCCTGGAAGGCGCTGAACTGGTTAACGAAGTAAAATAATTTCATCTGATACATAGATAGAAATACTGAAGTGAGCACTGAAAAGTGTTCACTTTTTTATTGTTTTCCGCCGCGTTTTTATGCTATAATGACTCTGAAAAATGAACAAAATAACGGAATAAAAGAATAACAAAAGAATAGAAGAATAGCAGCTCTAATTTTTTAATTAGGGCATTTCGTTGTGTTTACGGACAGGAGGAAAGGCACATGGGTCTTTTTGACAGATTTAAAAATCAGGAAGCGAGAGGGCAGGAGTTTTACTGCATCGTGGGTCTTGGCAACCCCGGCAGAGAATACGCCGAAACAAAGCATAATGTCGGCTTCTGTGTAATTGATAAGCTGGCGGAAAAATATGAGATTAAGGTGGAAAAATACAAAAACAAAGCATTGATTGGGGATGGCATGATTCGCGATAAGCGGGTGCTTCTCGTAAAGCCGCAGACCTTTATGAACCTCAGCGGCGAAAGTGTGCGTGAAATCGTGAATTTCTATAAAATTCCGCAGGAACGCTTTGTTGTCATTTTCGATGATACGAGCCTGCCCTGCGGCAGTGTGCGGATTCGCGAAAAGGGCAGCCATGGCGGACATAACGGCATCCGCAACATCATCGACCAGATGGGGACGGATGTGTTCAACCGCATTAAGGTCGGCATTGGCGAAAAGCCAAAGGGCTGGGATTTGGCGGATTATGTGCTTGCGAAATTCAGCCCTGATGATTTGCCTGCCATGGAAGAAGGCATGGAAAAGGCGGTCAAGGGCGTGGAGCTGATTCTCTCTCGCGGTGTGGCGGAGGCGGCAAACCGCGTGAACCAGAAGCCGAAAAGCATGAAAAAACAGAAGGCCTTGCAGGAGCAGGCAGAAAAAGCCGAAAAAGCCGAAAAAGAAACGGAAAAGACTACTGACGGGGTGAATAAAGAATGAAAGCCTTAACCGCACCGCTGACCGAATTGGGCAGTTTTCAACAGATTCTGGAAGGAATTGCAAAGGGAAATACGCCTGTTTTTGCGACAGGTGTCATTGATGCGGCAAAAACCCATCTGGCGTACAGCCTGCAGGCGGAAATAAAGCGTCCGCTTTTCCTTCTGACCTACAGTGAACTGCGCGCGAAGGAAATTCTGGAGGATTTGACCTTTTTTACGAAGGACTGCGCATATTATCCTGCGAAGGATATCCTTTTCTACAGCGCGGATGTGCATAGCATGGAAATGAACCGCCAGCGGTTTCTGGTATTGGAGCGTCTGTTCAAGGGTGAAACGCCCATCATTGTAGCATCTGCCGAGGCGCTGCTGGATAAATATCCCCCGAAGGAAATTTTCGCCGCCTTTCGGCTGACCCTGCGGACGGGTGAAATCGTTGAAATCGCAGAGCTGACACGCAAGCTGGTACGCATGGGCTATGAGCGGACGGAGCTGGTGGAAAGCCCCGGGCAGTTCAGCCTGCGCGGCGGTATTCTGGATATCTGGTCGCTGACGGCGGAGGATGCCGTGCGTATCGAATTCTGGGATGATGAAATTGATTCCATCCGCAGTATGGATGCGCAAAGCCAGCGTTCCGTAGAAAAGCTGGAGGAGGCAAGCATCTTCCCCATGCGGGAAATGGTTTATACCGAGGAGCAGGCAGTTTCTGCGGCGGAGCGCATCGAGCAGGAATATCGGAAGGTACTGAAAAATCTGGAGCAGAAGGGCGAAACGGAAAATGCAGAGCGTCTGCGGGAGCATATCGGCGAGGATGCGGAACGCCTGCGTGCGGAAAAAACATTGCCTGCACTCGGGGCGTATGCCGATTATTTTTATGAAAATCCCGTCAGCCTGCTTTCCTATTTGCAGGAGGACACCCTGCTTGTGTTTGATGAGCCTGAGCGTATCCGCGAGCACATGGATATTCTGACGGAGGAATACCGCGAGAGCGTGAAGGGGCGTATCGCGCAGGGTTATTTATTGCCAGGGCAGAGCAATATGCTCTATGATTATACGGAAATCCTGCGGCAGGCGGAGAGCTTTGCGGAGCTTCTGCTTGCAGGGCTGAACCAGAAGACGGTGGATTTCCGCCCGAAAACAATGGTGAATCTTTCGGTGCGCTCTACGCCCTCCTTCCAACAGCGCGCAGACCTTTTCTGCGAGGAGCTGGAATATCTGAAAAAGAACCATTTCCGCACGCTGATTCTTGCCGGCAGCGGTACAAGGGCACAGCGTATGGCAAAGGAATTGCAGGAAATGGGTCTGGAAGCCGTTTATATCGATTCTCTGGAAAAGGAGGTGCCGAAGGGGGCCGTCTGGGTGGCACGCGGTACGCTTTCCAAGGGCTTTCGGTATGATTATATTGATTTTGCGGTTTTTTGCGACAGCGAATTATTCGGCGGCAAGGAAAAGAAAAAACGAAAGAAGCGCAGGAAAAACGGCGCGGCAATCGAAAGCTTTACCGATTTGCATATCGGGGATTATGTTGTACATGATAACCATGGGATTGGCGTATTTCGCGGTCTGGAAAAAATCTCTGTCGAGGGCGTGCAGAAGGATTATATGAAGATTTCCTATCGGGATGGCGGCAGTCTCTTTGTACCTGTCAACCAGATGGATATGGTGCAGAAATATATCGGTACAGGCTCTGCCGCACCCAAGCTGAATAAGCTTGGCGGACAGGATTGGGCAAAGGCAAAGGCGAAGGCGCGAAAGGCTGTGCAGATTATGGCAGAGGATCTGGTTGCGCTTTATGCAAAGCGTGCGGCGGCGCAGGGGTTTGTCTATGGTGCGGATACCGTCTGGCAGCAGGAATTTGAGGAAAGCTTCCCCTATGAGGAAACGGATGACCAGCTGAACGCCATTGAGGATGTCAAAAAGGATATGGAAAGCAGCAAGGTTATGGACAGACTGATTTGCGGGGACGTTGGCTACGGCAAGACGGAGGTTGCCATTCGTGCGGCATTCAAGGCGGCACAGGAGGGTAAGCAGGTCGCATTCTTAGTTCCGACCACCATTTTGGCACAGCAGCATTACAATACCTTTACCCAGAGAATGACGGGCTACCCCGTGCATATCGAGCTGCTCTCCCGTTTCCGTACGCCGAAGCAGCAGAAGGAGAGTTTGCAGAATATCGAAAAGGGCTATTCCGAAATTTTGATTGGGACGCATCGGATTCTCTCCAAGGATGTCAAGTTCAAGAATTTGGGGCTGATTATCGTGGATGAGGAGCAGCGCTTCGGCGTGGCGCATAAGGAAAAGCTGAAGGCGCTCAAAGAAAACGTGGATGTGCTGACGCTTTCCGCAACCCCTATTCCCAGAACGCTTCACATGAGCCTTGCGGGGATTCGTGATATGAGCCTTTTGGAGGAGCCGCCGCAGGAAAGGCATCCCGTTCAGACCTATGTGATGGAAAATAATCCCGAATTTATTCGTGAAGCCATTCACAGGGAAATCAGCCGCGGCGGACAGGTTTATTATCTCTATAATCGTGTAGAATCCATCAGTGAGGAGGCCTTCCGTGTGCAGAGGCTTGTGCCGGATGCAAATGTGACCTACGCGCATGGGCAGATGTCGGAGCGAGAGCTGGAACGCATTATGGGTGATTTCATCAGCGGCGAGATTGATGTTCTGGTCTGCACAACGATTATCGAAACGGGGATGGATATTTCCAATGCGAATACCATCATCATTCAGGATGCCGACCGCATGGGGCTTTCTCAGCTGTATCAGCTGCGCGGACGCGTGGGCAGAAGCAATCGCATTGCGTATGCGTATCTGATGTATAAGCGGGATAAAATGCTGCGCGAGGCGGCGGAAAAACGTTTGCAGACCATTCGGGAATTTACCGAATTCGGCTCCGGCTTTAAGATTGCCATGCGTGATTTGGAAATCCGCGGTGCAGGCAATCTTCTTGGTGCGGAGCAGCATGGACACATGGAGGCGGTCGGGTATGATATGTATTGCCGCCTGCTTGAGGAGGAGGTGCAGAACCTCAAGGGAGATGCACCGAAGGAGGAAAAATTTGAAACCTCGATTGATTTGAATATCAGTGCCTTTATCCCTGATTTTTATATTAAGAATCAGGAGCAGCGGATGGAGCTGTATAAAAAAATCGCAGGCATCCGCACCATGGAGGAATATTACGACATGCAGGAGGAGCTTGAAGACCGCTATGGCGATTTGCCAAAGAGCGTACAGCTTCTGCTGGAGGTGGTTCTTGTGAAGGCAGAGGCACATGAGATGGGGATTCGCGCCATCAGCCAGAAGCATGGGAATCTTCTTCTGGAATTTCAGCCGCAGCCTAATATTGACCCACAGAAGCTGATGCAGCTGCTTGCAAAGGAAAAGGGCAAGTATCTCTTTACCGCGGGCGCAAATCCATACCTTACCATCAAGCCGGCAAGGGGAGAGGGAGAAAAACCGCTCGAACTGATTAAAAAATGCTTTGAGGCATTGAAAGACTGAGAGAATATCTGTATAATAAAAAAACCAATATCTATGCGGAGAGAGGGTGCAGAATGAAAAAGAGAAGAAAAGGTCTGCTTGGGCTTCTGCTGGCAGGGGTGCTTGCGCTGACAGCCTGTGGCAGCGGCGGAACAGCGGATACGGTTGTGCTGAAAATTGACAATCACGATATTACGAAATATGAATATATGGTTTACCTTTATACCACAACGCAGAGCTTTGTTTCTGCGGCGGGAGAGGATGTCTGGAATCTGGATTTTGATGGGCAGACGGCGGATGAGCTGGTGGAGGAGCGCACCATCAGCACATTGCAGAGTGTGCTTGCGGCGGAGGAATATGCCGCGGCGCATGATATCGCGCTGACGGATGACCAGAAGGAGGAAGCGGCAGCGGCGGCAAAGCAGTTCCTCTCCACAGTGGATGCGGATGCGCTGAAGAAGATGGAGGTAGATGAGGAAAAGCTTGTGCCTTTGATGGAGGCCTCTTATTTGTATTCCTTGGTGTATGATTCCATTGCATCGGAATGTGCGGTGGATGAAACGGATATGGCAGATTACTACGCAGAGCAAAAGGATCAGATTCGCTCCGACTATACGGAACTGAAGGTAGCAACCATTCTGGTCGATGATGAGGAAACGGCAAACGAGGTTGCAAAGCGCGCCAAGGATGGCGAGGATTTTGCATCCTTGTTCAAGGAATACGACGTTGACCCTAAGGCGCAGAGCGGAGAGGAAAGCGGCGAAACTACCATGTATCAAAGCTATATGCTTTCCAACTTTGGGCTGACAGAAGCACCTGAGGTCGGTAAGGTGGTCGGCCCCATCAAGATGGACGAGAGTAAATATTTCATCATTAAAACGCTGGAGAAAACCGTTCCGACCGAGGAAGAAGTGAAGGAAAAGGCAGAAACCGGCTATAAGGATAAGATTCAGACGGAATATGCCGAAGCGCGCATCGATGAAATGGTGAAGGCGCAGAAGGTGGAAAAGGTTAAGAGTGTCTGGGATACTCTGGAAAAATTCCACTGAAAATCATAAAAAACGAGAAAGGATGTCTTGCGAGAGCAGGGCATCTTTTTTTGTACAGAGGATGTAAAACTGTTGTCGAAAAAAGGAAACTATGCTATGCTGAAAACAGAGGATTATCGCTTGGCGGTTCAGTCACTCTCTGCAAAAGGGGGTGATGTCTATGGTTACATATGCTGATTTGTTTCAATATAGCTTAGTAATCATCGGAATTATCACCTTATGCTTTTTGCATAAGAACTGATAAGAAAACGACCGCCTAACAGAAGTTAGACGGTCAAACCCAACTATATCGGACTGACCGCTCTTCCAAAAGCGGTAATCCTTTCTTACTGTCATCATAGCACAGAGAAATAAAAAATGCAATCAAATCTGTATTTTTTTGCATAGCAGTGAGGATATGGCAGGAGAAAGCTGTAATATAGTTGAAAAAAGGGCATTTCTAAGGTATGATGAACAAAAGAGATATTTTGTTTTTCGGGTGAAGGAGGAAAATGAGAGATGGAGTTGAAAAAAGTATGGGCGATGTATTTCAGCCCGACAGGCGGAACGGAAAAGGCAGTGAAAACAACGGCGCAGGTTGTAGCCGAGAAATTGAACTTGCCCTTGGAAATTTATGATTTTACCCTGCCGCAGGGCAGAGAAAAGGATGCGGTTTTCGGCGAAGGGGATTTGGTTGTCTGCGGCACACCTGTCATTGCAGGGCGTGTGCCGAATGTATTGCTTCCCTATCTGACGGAGAAGGTAAAGGGCAACGGTGCGTATGCGGTGCCCGTGGTTTCCTTCGGCAACCGCAATTATGATGATGCGCTGATTGAGCTGAGAAATATTTTGGAGCAGGATGGCTTTCGGACGGTTGCAGGCGGTGCTTTTGTGAGCGAGCATTCCTTTTCCAAAACACTTGCGGCAGGCAGACCTGATGCAAAGGATTTGGCAAGCATGCAGGAATTTGGCGCAAAAATCGCGGAAAAGCTGACAAGCGGCTGGGAATATACGGCTCCTGCGTATGTGAAGGGGTGCGACCCCATTCGTCCCTATTTCAAGCCACAGGACAGACATGGTGCGCATATTGATATTCGCAAGGTAAAGCCGAAGGTAAGTGATGCCTGCGTTGGCTGTGGGCATTGTGCGGAGGTTTGCCCCATGGGCTCCATCAGCAGAGAAAACATCAGAGAATATATCGGCATCTGCATCAAATGCTGTGCCTGCGTGAAGAAATGTCCCGTGGGGGCAAGATATTTTGATGATCCCGGCTATATCTACCATAAGGAGGAGCTGGAAGAGCTTTATGAAAGACGCGCAGAGCCGGAATGGTTTATTTAAGTCAAAATCAGGATTTTGACTTGGGAGGACAGAGTCTGCTTTTTAAAAAGGCAGGCTCTTTTTTTATTGCCCTAATGGTTTTCTAATCCTTCTTTTACATGGCTTTAACAAAAGGCTAAGTACCCCCTAATTTCTATCCCGTATACTAAAACACGAATGAGAGAGAGGTGCATTTTTATGGAAGAAAAATGGAGAAAGGAATTGAAGTATACCGTAACAGAGGGCGAGAGCATCGTAACCGCAAGAAGGCTGTCCTCCTTTATGCAGAGGGATAAAAATCTCAAGGGTGGCAGGGAATATCTGATTCGCTCGCTTTATTTTGATAATCTGTATGAAAAGGTGCTGAAGGAAAAGCTTTCGGGGACGGCGATTCGGGATAAATTTCGGATTCGTTATTATGATTTTGATACGGCATTTATCCGTCTGGAAAAGAAAAGCAAACGCTATGCCGTTGGGCATAAGTATCAATGTCGGCTGACGGCGGCGGAGGTGCAGAAAATCATTGACGGCGACCTTGCTTGGATGGAGACAGATGAACGCCCTCTGGTGCGCGAACTGTTTTTGAAAATGAAGCTGGAGCTGTTTCGCCCGTCAGTGATTGTGGATTATTGCAGAGAGCCGTTTACCTACGCGCCCGGCAATGTGCGCATTACCTTCGACAGGGATATCTGCTCCTGCAAGGACATCAGGGCATTTTTCCGAAAGGATGCGCCGACGGTTCCTGTGCTGCGGGACGGCAGGTGTATTATGGAGGTAAAATATGACGATTTTCTGCCGGATGTGGTAAGCAGAACGATTTTGACAACAAAAAACAGAGAGCAGGCGTTTTCTAAATTTGCCGCCTGCAGCTTAAACGGATAATAAGAAAGGATGAGAATTTCAATGACATTTAATGACGTTTTTAAGAGCAGCTTTCTGGATAGCTTCAGTAGCTTTTCCCTTCTGGATACGGCGCTTTGCCTTGGGGCAGCGTTCGTAATCGGGCTGTTTATCTTCTATGTATATCAGAAAACCTACAGCGGTGTGCTGTATAGCCGCAGCTTTAATGTTTCCCTTGTGGCGATTCTGATGGTAACCACACTGGTCATCTGTGGTGTCACAAGCAATGTGGTATTGTCTCTGGGTATGGTTGGCGCGCTGTCTATCGTGCGTTTCCGTACTGCGGTGAAAGATCCGATGGATTTGGTGTTCCTTTTCTGGGCAATCGCGGAGGGTATTCTCTGCGGCGCAAGCCTGCTGCCTCTGGCACTGCTGGGCTGTCCCATTCTGGGCATCTTCCTGCTTGTTTTTGCAAATCATCAGCAGAAGGATAACCCTTATCTGATTATCGTGCGCCTGATGGATGGGGAACTGGAACAGAAGATAGAAGGCTATATCAGGAGCGTGGTGAAGAAAATGCAGCTGAAATCCAAAACCGTTACCGGCGAGGCAGGCACAGAAGTGATTTATGAAATCCGCCCCAAGGATAACGACAGTGCATTTGTCAATAGAATCAGCGGCATGCAGGGCGTAGAATCCGCAGTCATGGTAAGCTATGACGGGAATTATGCGGCATAATGGAAGGAGGAACTCCTTTGCATGTATTAAAAAAATATAAAGCAGTTCTGCTTTCGGGGCTGCTGGTGGTTGTGTTCTGTGTGGCGGCGTATTGCGCCGTCGGCAGAGCGGATTCGGCGGACAGCCAATATACCTACGCGGAGCATATCTTTCAGGATGATATGGTAAATGAAATCAATATCGAAATTGATGAGAAGGATTGGCAGGATATGCTGGATAACCCTTTGGAGGAGGAATACCATAAGGCGAATATTACGATTAACGGCGAAACGGTCGGGAATGTGGCAATCCGCACGAAGGGCAACAATAGCCTGACCTCTGTGGCAAGCTCTGATTCCGACCGCTACAGCTTTAAAATAGATTTTGATTATTATGACGATAACGGCAATTATTACGGCTTGAAAAAGCTTTGCCTGAATAATAACTATTCCGACAACAGCAGTATGCGCGAATATATTTCCTATAAAATCATGGGCGAGCTTGGATTGGATGTCCCCCAATGCGGCTACAGCAACATTACCGTTAACGGTGAGGAATGGGGCTTATATCTGGCGGTAGAGCCGGTGGATGAGGTCTTTCTTGCAGAGCATTTTGTGGATGCCACGGGTGATTTATATAAGCCTGAGGGACAGGAAGGCACAGGTGCGGATCTGGTTTATGACGGGGATGATATTTCCTCCTACACAGGACTGAACCTGAAAACAAACGAGGATACCTCTGACGGCAAGGAAATCATCGCTTTGATGAAGGCGCTTGAGGATGGCGAGAATCTGGAGGATTTGCTGGATGTGGAATCGGCGCTGAAATATATTGCGGCGAATGTGGCACTGGCGAACTTTGACAGCTACCTCGGCAATACCACGCATAACTATTATCTCTATGAGGAGGACGGCTATTTCACCGTTATCCCTTGGGATATGAACCTTGCCTTCGGCGGCTTTGGCGGCGGCGAGGTGGATATTTATGAGCCGACCAGCCAGAGCATGGGCGGTTTCGGCGGCGGAGATAAGAAGAATGATACGCAGGATAATGATGCCGTAACCAATGCCACAGAAAACACCGAAGCGCAGGCGGATGCAAATAATCAGCCACAGCCACCCGATAACGCCGATATGCAGGGCGGCAGTCAGCCAAGCGGCGGCAAGCAGCCGCAGGGCATGCCCTCCATGGGCAGCGGCGAGAAGCCCTTGGTGACAACCCTTCTGGAAAATGAAACCTACCGTTCCATGTATGAGGGATATTTGCAGGAGCTTGCGGAGAAATATTTCACGCAGGAATACATGACCGAGCTGGTAACGAAAATCCATGGCCTGATTGCACCCTATGTGCAGAATGACCCGACTGCCTTCTGCACCTATGAGGAATTCGAGCAGGCCTGCTCCACCGACCAGACCGACCAATATTCTCTGGTTTACTATGCGGTGAATATGGCGGAAAGCATTGAAAATCAGCTGAGCGGCGGCGAACCGACCTTCAACACAAGCAGTATGCAGGGCGGCGGCATGGGCGGCGGCGGAAAAGGCGGCCCCGATTTTGGCGGAGAAAAGCCCGATATGCCAAGCCGAACGGAGCAGTCCGAGACGAGCGAAACGGCAGAGGCACAGGCAATGAGCCTGACTGCGGAAGCAGACCGGACGGAGCAGATAACGGATGCACAGCAGAATGACCGCCCGATACCCCCTGACCAAAACGGTGGACAGATGGGTGGACAGATGGACGAAAATGAGCGGACTGGACAGGCAGATGGACAGCAGAATGGACAGCAGAACGGACAGCAGGGCAATCCACCCGATTTCGGCGGCGGTGAAAAGACTCCTCCCGGTATGCCCGGACAGGATAACAAAAGCGTGAGTCTTTCGGATTGCCTGCCCACGATTGCAGTTTGCGGCGGCGTGTTTGTGGTCGGTGCGGTGGTTCTGATTTTGTTCAAGCGGAAAAAAGACCTGAAGCCACCAAAAGAACATAAAACAGAATAAGCTTTTTGCAGAGATTTTGTATAAAAATTGGGAACGGTTGTTCCCTTTTTTTATTTGTTATGATATACTTTTAGCAGACGAAAAAACGGAAGGGAGGGAAAAGCATGGAGGATTTGAAAATTACCGGCGAGGTGGAGGATATCATTTACCGGAATAAGGATAACGGCTATACGGTTTTTTCGCTGACAACAGAGGATGATGAGGTGACCTGCGTGGGCGTTGTGCCACAGATTCACAGCGGCGAAGCACTGGAAATTCACGGAAGCTGGGCCATGCACCCCCTTTACGGCAGGCAGGTACAGGTGCGGTATTACGAAAAATCCATGCCGACCACTACGGCAGGGATGGAGAAATATCTTTCCTCTGGAATGATTAAGGGCATCGGGGCGAAAACGGCAAAGCGGATTGTGGAGCGCTTCGGTGAGGCAACGTTTTATGTGATTGAGGAAAAGCCTGATCTTCTGACGGAAATCAAGGGCATCAGCTACGATAAGGCGCAGAAAATTTCCGAGGTCTTCTGCGAACAGCATGAGCTGCGCAGAGCGATGATGTTTTTGCAGGGGTACGATATTTCGCCTGCATACGCCATGAAGATTTATAAGAAATACAAGGCACGCACCTTTGAAATCGTGAAGAATAACCCCTATCGTCTGGCAGATGAGGTGCTGGGAATCGGGTTCAAGATGGCAGATAAGATGGCGGCGGGGGCAGGCATTGCGGCGGATGACCCCAACCGTGTGAAGGCGGCGGTGAAATATGTGCTGAATACAGCGGCGGCAAACGGCGACTGCTATCTGCCGAAGGAAAGGCTGATTGCACAGGCGGTGGATTTATTGCAGCTGCATCCGCTTGCGATTGAAAATGCCATTCGGGAGTTGCAGGTAAACAGCCAGCTTTTGCAGGAAAAGCTGAACGGCGAGGATTGCGTGTATCTGAATTATTATTTTTATGCCGAAATGTCTGTTGCGAAGCGGCTGCTGGAGCTTTCCGCGGAATACGATGCGCCGAATATGGAATCTATTGCAACGGAGATTGCAAGGGTGGAGAAGGAAACGGGCGTGGTGCTGGCGGAGGAGCAGCGTGCGGCGGTGGCAGAGGCATTAAGCTGTGGCGTGCTTATCATCACAGGCGGTCCGGGAACGGGGAAAACCACAACCATCAACACCATTTTGCGGATTCTGAAAAAAGAGGATATGGATGTGGTGCTTGCGGCACCGACAGGGCGCGCGGCGAAGCGCATGACAGAGGCGACGGGCATGGAGGCGCAGACGATTCACCGCCTTCTGGGCATCAGCTTTATCGGAGAGGACAATCGCAGGCAGACCTTTGACAAAAACGAGGAGGACCCGATTGAGGCGGATGTGATCATCATTGACGAAAGCTCAATGGTGGATATCGTGCTGATGCAGGCACTCCTGCGTGCGGTGGAAAGAGGCTCACGCATTATTTTTGTGGGGGATGTTGACCAGCTGCCCTCCGTTGGGGCAGGCAATGTGCTGAAGGACATGATTCGCAGCGAACGGCTGAAGGTGGTGCGTTTGCAGCATGTGTTCCGACAGGCGCAGGAAAGCGCAATCATCATGAATGCACACCGCATTAACCAAGGGGAGGAGCCTGTGCTGAATGAGGAGGGGACAGACTTTTTCTTCATGCGAAGGGCATACGCGGACGAGGTTGCCGGAACGATTCGGGAGCTTGTGACGAAGCGGCTGCCGAAATTTACGGGGTGCGACGGCTTGCAGGATATGCAGATTCTAACCCCGATGCGTAAGGGGACGCTTGGCGTGCAGAATTTAAATCAGGTGTTACAGCAGACGCTGAACCCTGCCGCGCCCGATAAGCGAGAGGTACAGTTTCGCCAGATTACCTTCCGCGAGGGAGATAAGGTGATGCAGATTAAGAATAATTACAACATCGTCTGGCGGATGTTCAATAGCCTTGGCAAGCGTGAGGACGAGGGTCTGGGCGTTTATAACGGGGATGCAGGCGTTATTCTTTCGATTGACAGCCATGCGGAGCAGCTAAGGGTGGCATTTGATGATGGCAAGGTGGTCGATTATGATTTCAGCCAGCTGGAGGAATTGGAGCTGGCGTATGCCATTACGATTCATAAATCGCAGGGGAGCGAATATCCTGTGGTGATTCTGCCTGTTTACAGCGGCCCGCCGATGCTGATGACGCGCAACCTGCTTTATACGGCGGTGACACGCGCAAAACAGCTTGTGGTTCTGGTGGGACTGCGGGAGACGGTTTCCGCTATGATTTGTAACGACAGAGAGATTGACAGATACACGGGATTGGCACAGCGGATTCAGAATTTGTACGATTTTATGCATGGGGGTGATATCGTATGAAGGAGCAGCTTCTGGAATTGATTTTTCCGCCGCGGTGTGCGGTCTGCACAGAGGTACTTGACATGGAGGAGAGAAGGGGGATTCTCTGCCACGACTGCACGGAGCAACTGCCTTATGTGCCGAAGGGGATTTGTCCGCATTGCGGCGGCGTGACGGAAACGGCAGGATTCTGCGATTTCTGCCTGAAGGAGTTTGCATTTGAAAGCGCCTGCGCCGCTTTTCCGTACGAAACGGTGCGGAGGGCAATTCATTTGTTCAAATATGACGGCGGAAAGAAAATTGGCGATGGCTTAGGGCAGCTGTTGGCGGATTACATGGAAAAATACCATGAAGCAATCTTGGCAAAGACGGATTTTGTGCTTTCCGTTCCCCTGCACCCGAAGAAGGAAAAGAAGCGCGGCTTCAACCAGACTCACATTCTCTGCGAACAGCTTTCGGCGCGGACAGGGCTTCCGTTTCGGAGGGATATTCTGGTGCGAAAGCGGGAAACGGCGGCGCAGAGTACGCTGGATTCCTCTAAGCAGCGGCGGCAGAACCTGAAAAATGCCTTTGCGGTGACGGAGGATCTGACAGGGAAGCAGGTGCTTTTGGTGGATGATATTTTCACAACGGGAACAACCTGCAATGAATGTGCGAAGGAATTATACCGCGCAGGGGCGCAGAAGGTATTTGTTTGCTGCCTTTCGGCGGCAGGAAAATTAAGTTGAAAACAGGTTTTCAACTTGTTATAGCAGAGGAATAAACAGATAGGTTCCGCGGCAAAAGCCTTGAAACCTACTGTTTTCCTCGGCGGAAGTGAATTCCGCCTGCGGATGATATTCGGGAAACGGATTTGTTTCCCGAACCCTTCCGCTATCCATAAATACTTCAGTGATGAGGTATCAGTGAAAATTATCAAAGGGATACGATGGAATGATGACTGTCGTATCTTTTTTTGTGGAAAAACACAGAGGGATACGCCATATTGTATGCAGAAAAACTGTATACATAAGGGTTAAATTGCATAATTATACGTTATATGCAGGAATCCATACATATTTTTTTGTGCGAAGTGTAAAAAATGCGAAAAAAATGAGTGCAGTTTTATTGAAAATGACGCATTTAAACGGAAAAATTTTGGATTTTGAAAAGGGAAGGAAAAATAGCAGGTGTTTCTATGCAGAAAATGACGACGTTGTCAAACAACTGAGGGGGTGAAACGCCGAAAAATGACGTTTTTTTACAGGTGAAACGTTTTTTGGGAAGAAAAAAATACAAATGCGCCTATTGACTTTCTTGCCAAAAACGAGTAAATTTTTACAAAAGTTCAATTTTGTATGAGAAAAAGTACAAAAAGAGCTTTCGCAATTATACAGATGAAAAAGCTGTTCCGAGTAGCTTTTAAGGGATGGCAAAGGTACAAAAGAAACTCATTATTTTTCAGCATTTATTTTTACAATGAGTTGGCTTTACACAAAAGAAAAGAGGGGAATTTTATGGAAAAGAAAAAAGGCTTTTTTGAAGGCAGCTTCGGGAAATTTGTTTTGCCCGGCATTATCCTTCAGTCCGTAATGATCGGCGGCGGTTATGCAACCGGTCGTGAAATCGTAGAATACGGTGCGAAATACGGCGCACTGGGCTGGCTGTCCGGCCTGGGGACATTCTTAGGATTTGCGGTCATCGCAGCACTGACCTATGAGCTGATTCGACTGACAAAGGCATACGATTTCAAAACATTTATGAAGACCATCGGCGGCCCTTTGTGGATTGTATTCGATATCGTTTATCTGCTGTTTATGGTTGTTATCATTGCTGTTATGGCATCTGCAACTGGCAATATCGTAGAACAAACGCTGGGATTGAACTACTGGGTCGGCGTTGTTGCCATTACAGTGGTTGTTGCGATTTTGAACTTCTACGGCTCCAGATTGATTGAACGCTTTGAAACACTGGGTACGGTTGCCCTGTATGCAGGCTACATCATCTTCGCCGTACTGGTTATCGGTACATTTGGCAAGAACATTTCTACTGTATTTGCAAACCATGACACAAGCTTTATCGAAGGCTCTGTATCCGCAGGCAAGGCTCTTTGGAGCGGCGTTCTTTACTGCGCATACAATCTGGTTGTAATGCCTGCAACCTTCTTTACAATCGAAAGACAGACCAGAAGGGTAGAATCCGTTGTTTCCGGTATTATCGGCGGCGTGCTGGCTACGATTCCCTGGTTCCTGACATACTTTGCGGTTATGTGCTTCTATCCGAATCCTGATGTTCTCGGTGCAAGCGTACCCTGGCTGGCAATGATGCAGGGAACCGCAGGCCCTGTTGTTATCGCAATCTTTGGTATTGTAATGGGCTGGACACTGATTGAAACCTCTACAGGCATCATCCATGCGGCTCTGGAGCGTGTAAACAATGGCTTGAAGGAAGCGCATAAGCCTCCTATGACAGGCAAACAGCAGGCAATCCTGACTATCATCGTTCTGGTTGGCTCTATGGTTCTGTCCAAGGTTGGCATCATCGACCTGATCGCAACGGTTTACAACGCATTGTCCTACGCTTTCCTTGCAATCTATGTACTGCCTCTGATTACAGTCGGCGTATACAAAATCTTCAAGCTGCGCAAGGCAGAAAAGGAAGAACAGAAGAAGCATGCAGTTTCCGCAACACAGAAGCATGCAGTCTGATGCGCCGAAGGAATTTTTAACACAGGTAAGAATTTACATCCATATATACATCCAAACAAAATACATCCAAAAGAGAGGAGATACCTTAGGGTATCTCTTTTCTTTTAAGGGTCGAAATAAAGGTATAGAATGGCGGCTGCTTATAACAGGTATTTTATATTTTGATGGACGGAAGTTATTTTTTGCTAAGTTTTGTTTGTAAATAGCATGAAAAAGGGTTATAATTTTCTGTGTTATAGATGTTGACGAAGGAAATATCGGGGAGAGTTAATTATGTTACGTTTAGGATTTGATAATGAAAAATATCTGCAAATGCAATCAAAGCGAATCAAAGAGCGTATCAGCCAGTTCGGCGGAAAGCTCTATCTGGAATTCGGCGGAAAACTGTTTGATGATTACCATGCATCGCGTGTTCTGCCCGGCTTTAAACCGGACAGCAAAATCAATATGCTGGTGCAGCTGAAGGACGATGCGGAAATTGTGCTTGTTATCAGTGCAGGTGATATTGAGAAGAATAAGGTCAGAGGAGACCTTGGCATTACCTATGATGCGGATGTGCTGCGGCTGATTGATGCGTTCCGTGGCTATGGGCTGTATGTAGGCAGCGTTGTGCTGACGCAGTTCAGCGGACAGGCAAGCGCGGTTGCGTATGAAAAGAAGCTGGAGGGTCTTGGGATTCGGGTATACAAGCACTACCCCATTGAGGGCTACCCTGCCAATATTCCCCATATTGTGAGCGAGGACGGCTTTGGGAAGAATGATTATATTGAGACAGAGCGTTCTCTGGTGGTGATTACTGCACCCGGCCCCGGCAGCGGCAAGATGGCAACCTGCCTTTCTCAGCTTTACCATGAAAACAAGCGCGGCGTGAAGGCGGGCTATGCGAAATTTGAAACCTTCCCCATTTGGAATATTCCCCTGCGCCACCCGGTTAATCTGGCATACGAGGCGGCAACGGCGGATTTGAATGACGTGAATATGATTGACCCCTTCCATCTGGAGGCGTATGGAGAAACGACCATCAACTACAACCGTGATGTAGAGGTATTCCCTGTGCTGAACGCAATGTTTGAGCAGATTTACGGGGAATCTCCTTATAAATCCCCTACGGATATGGGCGTAAACATGGTCGGGAACTGTATTTTTGACGATGAAGCGGTTTGTCAGGCGGCAAGAACGGAAATTGTCAGAAGATATTACAAGGCACTCTGCGACCACAGAAAGGGACTCTTGGCGGACGATGTGATTTATAAGCTGGAGCTTCTGATGAAGCAGGCGGGCACAAGCATTGCCGACAGAACCGTTGTGGCGGCGGCAAACAGGAGAGCGGAGGAAACAGGCGATCCTGCTGTGGCAATTGAGCTGCCGGACGGGACAATCGTGACGGGCAAAACAAGCGCACTTCTGGGGGCATCCTCCGCAATGCTTTTGAATGCACTGAAAAAGCTGGCAGGAATTGCAAAGGAAGTGAAGCTCATTGCACCTGAAATTATCGAACCGATTCAGAAGCTGAAGGTTGGACATCTGGGCAACAGAAATCCGCGCCTGCATACGGATGAGGTGCTGATTGCGCTGAGTATTTGTGCGGTGAATGAGCCAAAGGCGGCATTGGCGCTGAAGCAGCTGGAAAAGCTGAAATGCTGCGAGGTACATTCGACGGTAATCCTGTCCTCTGTGGATGAAAATGTATTCAAGAAGCTGGGCATCAACCTGACCTGTGAGGCAAGATACGAAACAAAGAAGCTCTTCCATAGAAATTAAATATAAGGTCGAAGGCAGGACTTTGACACCCTAAGTCGAAATCAGGATTTCGACTTGCTAAGACAGAGGAATAAAC
>OGCO01000531.1_pt1 | contig 63863 bp, 60 predicted proteins | sample 1570171 | NCBI WGS metagenome assembly OGCO01 (sample SAMEA4370583, study PRJEB24528) | human gut metagenome
CGCGTTCGGCGGGATACGTTTGCGAAAGTGGTAGATCTTAGATTAGCGCTAACACACACGACCTGGGGGCCTTCAAGGCCGGCTGCGACGTGATCATGGCCAACCGCTGGAGCGAGGAGCTCGCGGACGTTGCGGACAAGGTGTACACGAGGGATCTGTTTAAGCGGGACTAGGGGAGAGCTGTTTCGCACCCGACTTCAGCCTTGTCTTAAAATCGCATATACAAGAAAGAGGTCGTGTCGGCGTTAGCCGACACGACCTCTTTTGATAAGCGCAATCTAAGTCATACTGACATTCAGAGGCAATTAGGAGAACTAATTGCAGCAATAAAAGCAGGGACGAGCATTCGGGTAGATGTCTTTTGCCGAACGAAGGGCCATGCTTGCAGAAGCGTACTTTCCAAGTCGAATGATACGCGTCGTGCGATTTAGGCAGCCGCAGTGCTCAGAGTGAACAACATGCCAGTTGTCACTTTCGTTTACATTAATGAAGTAAACCATCTTAAACTTCCTCGTGTCGTAAGTTTGCATTAATTTTGAGACAGCTTAAAATGGAATAAGCCGCTCTGTACGTCCACGTACTGGTTGGTTTTGCATCGGAAGACTGGTACTCTTCCGATGCATTTTTTATTCTGCCAAAATCAATAGATCCCTCCTCTCATCGAGCGCGTGAAGCGCGTCCATGATCTCATTGGCGCTAGGCGTGTGTTCGACCGCGTAGCAGTATTTCCCCCTTTCTTTCTGCTCTAAAATTCCAGCCTTTTCCAAGGCGCCAACAACTACATAGCAACGGTATTCGGATATCTTACGGCCATATGAATTAGGTGCTTCCATTTTGATCTTTTCCAGGTAGTCCTTAACCGCAACTTTTCCGTTTCCGTGCGTCAGCAGAATCTTCAAGGTATCAAGAAGATAGGGGAGCTCTTCAACCGGAACCATCTTCTTGTAATAAGGTTTTTTATTTTGGCCGTTCAACTTCCCGACTTTGTACAGCTTGTCTTTGTAAATGAAGTAAAAAGGGGGCTCATCGGCGTATGAACAATTCAACCTCCGAATAGGATTCTTCTTATACGGCGGGTTCGCCACAACATTGTCGGAAGGAGTTGCGATGACTCCGGCGTCACTGTCTGACAATCCGATCTTTCCGCGACCTGGCGAAGTTACGGAAAGCCTTTCCGCAATCGAAATAGGAGACTCAAGCGCCTTGAGCATCTCGATACCCGTCTCAGCATCGGTAAGTTGACCAGCACGAACCTTAGCGGCGACATAATCCTGGGTTGCAATTTTCACCTCGTTGAGGAGAGAAGAAATGCTTTTGTTCATACCGATCTCCTTAAGTAATAGGCCTTACACGAATCGTTGAGTACATCAGTACCCCGGTCGTGTCCTAAGTTCGTGTCTGTATTATAGCGTACGTCGCGTCCGATGTTCGCTAATAATGACAATTCCTGTCTGTACTCTACATCGTACGTGAGATAAGAGCAATGTTGATTTAAATCAGCAGCTAATTTGCCTAATCCAGGGAAAAGAACAGGCTGATAAGGTTAATACGGCGACAATATCGCCCAGTGCTCTATAAATTCCTGTCCGTACTTTCTTTAGCATCAATTTGCCGTGAAACAGTGTCTTAGCGTTTCTAAATGTGGGGTAATCTATGCTCGTAGGGCACAGATTAGCGTGAAGCCGTTGTTTGTGCGGCTACAAAGCATTGCCCCTTAATACTGGTTCTGAATCTTACGAATACTTACTCCCCATGAGATGTTTCGTCCTTTCACCGACTGGCAAAACGATTTACACCTAATTTCGGGGTTCGTTTACAGGTAATTCATTCGCTACTCGCCCGATCTCACTACACTAATAACTACTGCTACCAGGACTTTTCCTGGAGCAGCTTCCATTGGCTCTTGCGAAGATCGGAGCGGTTATGTTTGCCACCGCGTTCCACACTAGCCGACACTATATTCTGCTTACTATCATGGCCTGCCTATGCGTTTTGCTGGGCGGGCCTTCTTATGCCGCGGGCACGGACAGCCTGTTCATTGCGGGCGACACGTACTGCGAGCCGGGCGTGTCGGGTCCCGGATGGGCTTGGACCGATACCGACCATTTGGAGCTAACCGGCTATGCGGGTGAGGCCATCGGCGCCGACGGCGACCTGGTGGTGACACTTGTGGGGCAAAACTACGTGGTCGAGACGCATGCGCCCGATGCGGACATTTCCATGAGCGGCATGGAGGTGTGGGGAAACCTTACGCTTTGCGGCTCCGGCTCGCTCACGGCGACGGGTTCGCAATGCGGGATCCATGTGGCCCAGGCGCTGGTGGTGGACGGTTGCACGGTCGATGTCAGGGCCGACGGGGCAGGTGTTGTTGACCAGACTGTTGCCGGCATTGCCGCAGGTAGCCTAACCGTGCGCGCCGGCGGGCACCTTGCTGCTTCGGGCGCGGGTTCCGATACTGGCCTGCGCTTTTATGGCGTACGCTTGCTCGACGAGGGGTTTGGGGCTGACGTAGCGAGCGAGACACTCGTCGTGGATGCGTCCTGGTTGGATGCAACCGGTACGGATGCCGGCGTTGTCTGCGATCGCGGGTCGCTCGTGGCCGCGCACTTTGTGACGCCTGCGGGCGGGGCCTTTGGCGTTGCCGGCGTGGTGGATGCCGACAGGGCCGTGACCACGCACGTGGTGATCGAGCCCGATGGCGCCACGGCCCCGGCGGGGGAGACCGTTACACCCGGCGGCGAGATTCCGAGGGATGGCACGGGCGAGCCTGCGGCTGATGCCAATCCCGCTGCCGATCAGCCCGGTACGGGGCCGACGACGAATCCTGCGGTGAAACCCGCAGTTACGTCGCTCAAGACAACGGTCACCAGGACCACAGTCACCAAAACGACCAAGCCCAAATCCACTATGGCAACAACACCGGCGCTTCCCAAGACCGGCGATGGCTACTGGATAGCCGCCTCCTTAACGCTATTCCTGCTGGGGACAGTGCTTCTGAGCGCCGCATATCGCTGCTGATGCGGTGCGACGCACCTGGCTGCGATACAAGAGCTCTGTAGGAGCTTTAAGGGCAACGCTTTCGGCAAGGGAGCGTTGCTTTTTTCATTCATGCAATGTCTAACGTGCAGCCATATGCGTTTCCGCAACAAGGACTATCGCTTGTGGCAATACGCAAACATATGTTCTATACTTATAAATAGGAGTTGGTGAGGGGCGGTTATATGAAAGTCAGAAGAGATGACATCGCGAGCAGCGTTGTTCGTTTGATTAATGAAGCGGGGCGCAACCCCTATCTATTCGTTGGCTCGGGCTTTTTTCGTAGACATATGGCACTGTCGATTGAGACGGCCTATGCAGTCAGCCGGCAGGGTTCGGGTCTTATTGGATTAATTCAATTCACCTCGTGTTAAATCCACTTCGTTCTTTATACTCAAATGCAACACTAAGGAGGTAGTCATGTTTTGGAGCTATGTTCAGCTTGATGATGGCACCCAGTTTGCCTACTCAGAGACAAGAGAAGACGGAACCGTTCGCGTAGCCGTCGAGCGCCCAGTTGACTTTGGCTTTGACCATGCGGAATGCTTCTTGCCTGCAGTCAAATGGTTCAACGTCGAAGGATTTACTGCTGATGACCTGGATTTCTTAACCGAGTTCGTCAGGTCAAATGCGCCGCTCATCTTCGAGCATGCCGGACGCCGCCGATCATCTTAAACCAGCCCTAAAATCTTCTAGAGTGTGAGAAAATTCGATAAACGACGAGGCGATTGCCTCGGAAGTGTCAGACTGGTGAGGTACGTACCTCACCTTTTTTGTACCACAATGGGCATCGGAAATATCTCGCTGGCTAGCATAGCCTGAACCCATGGTGATGTAGTTCCGACCAAAGCAAGGCTGACTTGGGATGGATTAAGCTGGGTTCCCGAACGGGAGCAGGTCTTTTGGACCGAGAATTCCTTTGCTCCTGGGGTCAAGCCTTGCTACTGTCGGTGCATCGATGCATCTTGTTGGACCGATATGATGCACACATAATGAACGAAGCACCTAAAAGTAACGCTTCCCCTATATCTTCAAATTTCTGTCGCAACGAGCCTTTACCATAAGGTCAGATTATTCGGCAATTGCCGTGAGGATTGGAACTGCTATGAACGCCATCACCTGGAACGACATGAATTCAACTGCCCGCGAATACATCTTGATGTCCAAAGATGTGCGCGATATGCAATATCGTAAACAATGGCCTGCGCCTGGAGATAAAACGCTAATCGAGCTCGTTGCCAATGAGAATAAAGCCCTTAAGTTCTATCTTGATCTCACTGAGAATAAAAGAAGTTCATCCTTAATCCTTGGACTGTCTGCTGACAGAAAAAGCACCATGCAGACACGCGTATCAGATCGTCCATTGATTCGTCTCGACTATAGCGATAACCCAGAGGTCCTTCGTCACAGGAATCCGGACGGATCGCTGATCATTGGTACCCATGTTCATTTTGATTTAGATGGATACGGCGCCAAATGGGGTTGTGGCATTCCGAGTCAGAATATTCTTAAACCCAAGAGCTACGATTTTGCATCGCTCTTTTGGTCATTTCAGGAAACTTGTAATATTACAGACAAGCTTAAAGTAGAGCTATCTTTGGGGGTGTGAGATGAATGTAGAACAGGCTCGGGGCTTTATTAGCGCGTACGCCAGGTTCGTAGAAGCAAATATGGTGCCGGTCCAGCAAGGTAATGGTGTCTGCATTTCCACGCCCATGCTCAATCGAAACAACGATTGCATGCGGGTATACCTTGCTGACGACCCTGCTGGTGGCTATGTCATTTCAGATCTTGGCGAAACCATCAATGATCTTGAATTATCTGGATTCTCCATGAAAGGGCAGCGAATCGAAAAGCTGAATTCGATTCTATCCGGCTTTTCCGTAAAGGAAAAAGATGGCGAACTGTGCATGACGGCTTCTGCAACGGATCTTCCCATGAAGATGAATATGCTTCTCCAAGCTATGGCCTCTGTTGATGATATGTTTTTGCTATCTCAAAGCAGCGTGAGAAACCTCTTCACTGAAGATGTCGGCAATTGGCTGCTCGAAAATGAAATCCCTTATGTACTCGGGCCGTCCTTCCAGGGCCGATCCGGACTTTCGTTTAAATTTGACTATGCAATCGGCAAAAATAAAAGAAGGCCCATGCGCCTAATTAAAACGGTAAATAATCCAGGTAAGCAGGGAATTCAAAACGCGCTATTTGGATGGGAAGACATTAAGTCGGCGCGCAACGATTGCGAAGGAGTTGTTTTTCTAAACTCCACCAACACTAAAGATGGTGTTGTCCCACCTGAGTCTATCGAAGCTTGCAAAAACTACGGACTTACACCAATTATTTGGGGCGTCGATCAGGACTCCTATGTTCCAATGCTAGCCGCGTAGTCGGACTAGTTAGGAACGAATTACAGATACGGATTCACTCGCATAACCTTGGTGCATCTAGGCTCTCCTTGTGCCGCCTCTCATTAATTTGTATGCTTGGCTAAGATTTTGGTCGCAGGGCACGACCAACGCAATCAAAATAATGCTCACCGAGAAGACGCCTTCGGCCGCTTTGGTTGAAGGCGTCTCTATTTCTCGGGCGACACCAGAAAGTGCATGCACAGACAAGAGGAACACTGTTTCTCCTTGCTGGATAAGGCTCATCTGGAACGTAAAAATCGAGACCGAAATACCCGATTTCGAAAGTGCAGGGGAAATCCGAATCCACTAAGCACAACATGATTTCTTGGGTATGTAAAATAACTGAATGGGTTTGTTAGTTTTCTGGTTGAAGGAAGTCTCCTACCATTTTGTTAAGCCAATGGTTGGATATAAAGCGAAGCAACTCATTGAAGTTGTAAAATCTCTAGTTGAAATTGTCTTTGCCAGGGAGTGCGGGGCCGGGGCTATTCCTTCGACACACTACGGAACCGCACGTTCCACCGTAGACAGAACTTCGATCGCATCATCGCGAGCAGCAGCGTGACGATTGGCCCGCGCATCGGCGCCCCGGGTCCTCTCTTCGTGACCGAGCCCGACCGCGACGACGAGATGGTGGATGAATCCATCGAACCGAGGACAGGTCTGAGAATCGACACAGAAACGGACGAGGTGTTATGAGCATGACGGCAATTGCCGATTGGGAGCCCATGCCCTCTACGTGTTTAAATTGCAGCGATAACGAATACGGGTTCCCCACCGTCGTCTGTCGTACGCCCAGTAGGCTTGTGGAAGAGTGCGAAAACGCCTTCGACGCAGGGCTGCTGCTCGCCGCTTTGACTCTCGTAGTGACCATCCCAGACGTATGCGCGAACATCGACGGGACGTATTACCGGAAATGGTGCGAGGAGTACCTGGGGCTCCCGAACGATGGGAGAAAAATGACCAATGCACGCAAGGGCGAGAAGCGCCCAGATGAGATAAAAGAGGGGTTTGAGACGATAGAGAAGCGAGGCATCTTTACTGCATCGGATCTCTATCAGCTTCGCTGCGCGGTGATCCATGCGGGTTCATCGGTCATCGAGGGAAGGGGCGAAGCGTATAGCCCCTACAAAGCCATCGGCGTTTGCGTACAGGGCAATGCGCGCGGGATAATCGCGAGTTATGGGCATAAAGGAATCGGCCATGGAAGCCAACGGGACTGCGAGTTCGATTGCGTCGTCAAGCTTGAAGGGCTCATCTCTCTCATAGCAAAGGGTGTGTGCAAATTCGTCGAGGAAGACCCCGAGCGCGATCGAGAATACTCGGCGGGGAAAGGACTTTCACGCCAAGGCGTGGTAGACTTCAGGCTTTTAATCAAAAAGCTAAGTTGTTAAGCATGTGGTCGGATTTTCATACGATCGGGTTGCTAGATAAGTGGTTGGATTAAACAGAATCCCGTTTGCGGAAACCGACCAATCGTTTTACAACTTCCAGCCACTTATTTTACATATCCGATTTTATGCAGCAAAACTGCAGGTCACGCGTGTGCAAAACCGAGGCCTGGTCGGCGGATCTCAGTTTATCCTCGCACTTCCGAAATCTCATGAAGGAAGTATGCAGCAAATTCCGGAACCCCCGACCAAACCACCCTTTTCGCGCAAAGAAACCGCAGGTAGGGATGTTGGTGCGCTCCAGTGAGGGAACAATTCTAAATTTTCCGGATACTTCCGGACTCGTTGAGGCGGTCGATTTTGCCCTCTGTGACCAAGGACTGACTCCTGCCGAGTTGACGGCGATCCTGTCGAACGCTCTTGAGATGAATCAGTTTGAGCGCGGTACACCTCGCGTCGTCTGCGGCATGGCGGGCGACGAGCTCGCGCGTGATATTATCGCCCATGTAGGACTGACTCCCGTCGAATGCAGGGAGACCTATCCGTTCGACCGTTCGCCTCAGTATTGGGCGGGCTGGGTTTTGGCCTATGCGCAATGGATGTGCAGCTTGGGCTTTAGCGACCTTCTTGAAGTCGCCCCGCTCGATTGGATTATCGGCTCGTACCATCCGCTCCACGAGGCCTCCGAAGATAAATTCGCCCAGATTGTCATCGAAAATTGGAGCAACGCTCAGGCAGACAAAAAGGGCCTCAAATCGGCACGAAAGGCGGCCGGTTTAACGCAAAAACAGCTCGCCGCCCAATCGGGGGTTAAACTTCGCGCCATACAACTCTACGAGCGGTACCAGCTCGACCTACGCCGCGCCTCGGTCTCCTCGGCATTGGCGCTCGCAAATGCCCCACACTGCACCATCGAAGAACTCGTCTGGCAGCCGATTGCTCTGGAGTACGACTGCTAGTGCCACTGTGCTGTGCTCCCCGGTATTGCATCACACGTATAGAATCTAAGCATTCGCATGCCAGTTATTGAATGGATTGGACACCACATGGAAATCCCCAGCACCCTGTGCAGCAATGTCTACGACTTTGCGTTTTGCCCCGAGCCCTGTTACGACCGTCTGGTCGACCTCGCCGATCCCGAGGACTGGGGTCCTAGCAATCGCATCCTTAAAAACTACTTGTCGTTTTCGTTTAGCCGCGCGGTGTTTTTGACCGAGCGCGACGTGGACCAGACCGCACCGTCCAACCTGCCGCTGGTGTTCGACGACGACCGCTGCCTGTTTAACACCGGTCTGTACACGCGCCGCTACGAGACCATCTACGGTCTGTTTGAGCCCAACACCAAGCCCGACGCACGTCAGCGCTGGTTTTTGAAGGGTTTCTTTAAGGAGAGCGACCCCATGCTGGTCTCGTTTGAGTACCTGCCGTGCCGCGTGCGCTTTGCCGAGGACCCCTCCGAGCTGGTCTTTGACTACCGCCTGCCCATCCGCTCCAACATCGACCACATTCTGGGCGACGAGGAGAACCTGACGCGTATTCCCGCCAGCCTGATGGGGGAGGACAACTCGCTGCTGCTGCGCCGCGCCTTTGAGGGCGCCGTCGTCGAGGCCGCCCGCCGCGCCGCCGCCAACTACACGCTCGCCGTGCCGCAGTTCTACGGCGGCCGGATCCAGCTGCTGCTGCCGCTGTGCCTGACCGGCGACAAGCCCGAGCTGGCGCTGACCATCCAGCGCGAGGACGGCTTCTACGCCGCGCGCACCTGTCTCACACTCGACATGGCCTACAACAACGCGCGACTTATCTGCCGCCCCGAGACCTCGTGGATCAAACGATAAAGGTCTGTTTAGCTGCTGGTTTGTCGGCTGCCCTGATTGCGGTGGGGCGGTCTGCGCCCACGAATTTAAAATCGGGGGCAAAAAGTTCTTGGTAAACCACGCGCGGCTATGATAGTATCTCTTTTGCCGAAAGGCGACGGGCGATTGGCTCAGGGGTAGAGCATATCCTTCACACGGATGGGGTCACAAGTTCGAATCTTGTATCGCCCACCATCTAAAGCACAGGTCAGAGGTGTTAAGCCTCTGGCCTTTTTCTTTTTACACCAAGGCTGACACCAAAAGTGACACTAAAAATAAATCGTAGTCGTCTAAGGCGTCATTTTTTATCGCACCCTATTTGCTGACGCCATTGCTCGTTTTGTATAAAACGCATGCGTCTTTTCATTGAATTCCCCCTGTGATCCAAGTGCAAATGTGGAGACAAGGACCATATGCCCAGAGCGCCTTCCAGCGGATATCTATCTCACGACGGTTTTCCGGCGGAACTCGTCAAGCTTTTGGTTTGCTTCCGGTACTTACCCGCATGATGCCCCGGTAGATAATCGGCCATGCCCGCAATCCGCACGGCCTACGGCCGATACCTGGGGAGGCGCAAATGGACGAAATCGTCTGCGCAAACACCGCATTCCGTTACTGGCGCTGCCCACCGCACGTGCGCGACCTCTACCCGCGCCTGCCCAACTCCGAAGACGGCTGGCGAGCTCTATCCCAAGCCCCTTTCGTAACCGACGTTCTCAAAACCCCGATTATTGCTGTTGCTTCGCCTGGTTGCTGTAATCACCACTCGGGATTGCGCTCCACTATTCGCTGGGAAGGGGTATCGGATGCCGGCACCACAATCGACACTCATTTAGGCTTTAGTGTCACCAATCCGCTTAACACGTTATTTACGATGACACGCTTTGTTTCTCAAATAGATCTCGTGCTGGCTATGTACGAACTTTGCGGCTGGTTTTCTGTTTTCGAGCCGACTCCCGCTGCCGAAATGCAGTTAAAAATGGCGTTAGAGAAGAATCGCAATTCCAACACGCAAGATCTGTTTGAACTTGGAGAAGGCGAAGACGAGGTACCGTGGAAACGAGTTTACGCCCGCGCAAGCGTAAAGACCCCAGACAATGAAGCCCAAACGAACAAGCATGAGGATGGAAGAGAGGTTACGAAACTCAAAGGTACTTCTCTTTGGATGAGAAATCCGCTCATCGAACTCAGCGACCTGCATCGATTCGCCGACAAGGTCAAAAGTCAAATGTGGGGAAAGCAGTTTTATGATGCCGCTCAGCAGGTTATCGGCATTGCTGCGTCTCCACTCGAGGTCGCGGGGGTCCTGCTTCTAAGCCGTTCCCGACGTCTAGGTGGCGCAGGATTCAGGTACGTGTACCTCAACGATTTAACCACTCTATCCGTGGCAGCCCAAAGCATCGCAGGTCAAAAGGTTTGCTACGGCGATATCGTGATCGTAAACCCAATCCTAATGAAGGCGGTAATTATCGAGATCCAAGGTGAAGTCATCCATGGATCAGGCGCGGTACTTGACCACGATGCGGAGCGCATGACTGCGCTCCAGAGCATGGGTTTCGACGTGTTCCTAGTAACCCACGATATGCTTAACGACAAAAAGCAGCTAGACACCATAGTCAAAAGCGTCTGCAGTCGCTTGGGTATTCGATATAAAGCCAAATCCGAGGCAATGAAGTGCGCCGAGACACGACTGCGAGCAAATGTTTTGTGCAACTGGTTGGAAATTGGAAATTAGCCGGCGACAAGGCGCTAGAACAACCTAGTTTGCCGGCCTTGTGAATTAGTGCCATTTCAAAACTATGTCAGATTACGGGGCTGGACCCGGACCGGCCGTCCATACCCTGCATTTCACGGAATGCGCAAGTCGTCTACCTGCGGTTTTGATTTTACCAATTACGGCATGCTCGGGGGGTCCCGGGCTAGCCCCGTAAACCGGCATAGTTTTGAAATCGCCGGGCGGGCGGGAGCGCGATCGGCCCCGATAATGGGCCCGTCGCCGGCGGGATGGCCGTTGGGCGGATGGCGGACCGCGCTGTGGAGGCGAGAAGCGGCGGGTGGCGGAACCCGAGACGTCCCGAGGGCGCCGGAGGGGAGGGCGGCGGCGTTGCCCCCGCGGGCGGATAAGGCCATCGCGCGGCTTCGCGGCCCGTTCCCGCGCCTGCGGCCGCGGCCGGACCACGCCCCCGTACTGGCGCCCGCGAAAGTTTTTCCAAAATTGTCCTTGCATCGCCGTCCGAGTTCCCGTATAGTACTTTTTCGCACGGGGGCGTAGCTCAGCTGGGAGAGCGCTTGACTGGCAGTCAAGAGGTCAGGGGTTCGATCCCCCTCGTCTCCACCCGAGCATTGAATGAGGCTCCAACGCAAGTTGGGGCCTTTTTTCATATAGGCACACAAGGTCAAAGGCGGCACCATGATCCTCCTGGTCGACAAGATCGAAAAAAGCTTCGGCGCACGCGTCCTCTTTAGCGGCGCGTCCTTCCAGATCAACCCCGGCGAGCGCTTTGCGCTCGTTGGACCCAACGGCGCCGGCAAAACAACCATGCTCAAGATCATCATGGGCATCGACAGCCCCGACGCCGGCCAGGTCCAGTACGCCAAGGACTGCCAGGTGGGCTACCTAGAGCAGGAAACCAACCTGGAGCAAAAGGACACCACCATCCTCGCCGAGGTCATGGCCGCCGCCAAGGAAATCCGCCGCATGGGCGAGCGCGCCAACGAGCTGCAGGCCCAGATCACAGAGCTCTCCGAGCAGGGCAGGGATGTCGACGCGCTCCTTAACGAGTACGGCCAGGTCCAGGACCGCTTTGAGCACCTGGGCGGCTACGAGCTCGAGAGCAACGCCCGCAAGATCCTGTCCGGCCTGGGCTTTAAGGTCACCGACTTTGAGCGTCCGTGCTCCGAGTTCTCGGGCGGCTGGCAGATGCGTATCGCATTGGCCAAGCTCTTCCTGCGCCACCCCGACCTGCTGCTCCTGGACGAGCCCACCAACCACCTTGACCTCGAGAGCGTCCAGTGGCTGCGCGGCTTTATCGCCAACTACGACGGCGCCGTGCTCATCGTCAGCCACGACCGCGCCTTCATGGACGCCTGCGTCGACCACGTCGCTGCGCTCGAGAACCGCCGCGTGACCACCTACACCGGCAACTACAGCAGCTACCTCAAGCAGCGCGAGGACAACCTGGAGCAGATGCGAGCCAAGCGCGCCGCGCAGGAGCGCGACATCGCCCACATGCAGGTCTTCGTCGACAAGTTCCGCTACAAGCCCACCAAGGCCGCCCAGGCGCAGGAGCGCATCCGCAAGATCGAGCAAATCAAAAAGGAGCTCGTCATCCTGCCCGAGGGTCACAAGCACATCGACTTTAAGTTCCCCGACCCGCCGCGCTCTGGCGACATGGTCGTGAGCCTCGAGGGCGTATCCAAGTCCTACGGCGACAAACACATCTACAGTGACATCGACCTCAAGCTCTACCGCGGCGAGCACGTGGCGCTCGTCGGCCCCAACGGCGCCGGCAAGTCCACCCTCATGAAGCTCCTCGCCGGCCTGGAGCCGCCTACCACCGGTACCCGCGACCTAGGCACCAACGTCGGCATCGCCTATTACGCCCAGCACGCGCTCGAAGGCATGACCGAGTCCAACACCGTCCTGCAAGAGATCGACACCGTCACGCCCAAGTGGACCGTGCCCCAGCAGCGCAGCCTGCTGGGCGCCTTCCTGTTTAGCGACAACGACGCAATCGAAAAGCAGGTTCGAGTCCTCTCCGGCGGCGAAAAGGCTCGTCTGGCCCTGGCCAAGATGCTTGTGGCCCCCGAGGCGCTCCTGTGCCTGGACGAGCCCACCAACCACCTGGACATCGACTCGGTGGACATGCTCGAGAACGCCCTGCAAAACTTCCCCGGCACCATCGTGCTGATCAGCCACGACGAGCACCTGGTGCGCGCCGTGGCCAACCGCGTCATCGACATCCGCGACGGCAAGGTCACGGTCTACGACGGCGACTACGACTACTACCTCTATAAGCGCGAGGACCTCGCAGCCCGCGCCGCCGCGGAGGCGTCCACGGAGAGCGCGCCTGCCGCGGCCAAGTCCACCAAGGCCAGCGCCGCCCAGGCCGACACCCCCGCCGCGGCGCCTAAGCCAGCCGAGGGCAAAAAGACCAAGGAGCAAAAGCGCGCCGAGGCCCAGGCCCGCGCCGCGCTTAACAAAAAGCTCAAGGGCGTGCGCAACCAGCTCAAGAAGATCGAGACCGAGCTCGACAAAAAGCGCGCCCGCTATGACGAGCTTATGGAATTGATGGCAAGCGAAGAGCTTTATGCCGATCAGGACAAGTTCAACGCCGCGCTGGGGGAATATAACGGCCTTAAGCAAGAGCTGCCCAAGCTCGAGGACGAATGGCTGGAGCTTTCCACCCAGATCGAAGAGGAGACCGCGCGTGAACTCTCGTAAGGCCGCTGCCGTGGCGATGAGCATCATTGCCATCGCCTGTCGCATCTGCGGCATCTTTATGAGCGCAATGACTGTGCTGTTGTGCTTTAGCGGCCTCACCGCCAAGCTGCAGATCGTGGGCTTTGTCGTTGAGCTTTCGCGCGCGCTGCCGAGTGCCATCGCCGGCTACGGCGTCATCACGTCGCCTTTTGGCGGTGTGTTCCGTCTGGATTACGCCATCGTGGCCGTCATTTTGTTTGTGGCCGATTACCTGCTCACGCGCGCCTCGCGCCGCGTCCGCTAGGGGAGCACTATGTCCAGCAGCTACCTCATGAACCTGCTCGCGAGCGCCGTCGCCGTCATTGTGGGCATCGTCATTCACGAGAGCGCGCATGCCGCGGCGGCCTGGGCGCTCGGCGACAAGACGGCCCGCTCCCGTGGCCGCGTCTCGCTCAACCCGCTCAACCATATCGACCCGTTCGGTACCATTCTCCTACCGCTGCTGATGCTCGCGGCCGGCGGCCCGGTATTCGCCTTCGCCAAGCCGGTTCCCGTCTACCTTAACAACCTTAAGCACCCCAAGCGCGACGAGGTCCTGGTGAGCGCGGCCGGCCCCGTATCGAACATCGCACTCGCGTGCCTCGCGGCCGCCCTCATGCACGCAGCGTACGGCAATCTCTACACCAGCATGTCCTTTGCCGTTGCGTCCCAGATCATGAACTTCGGCGCCACGTTCATCGTGGTCAACCTTTCGCTCGCGTTCTTTAACCTCATCCCAATCCCGCCGCTCGACGGCTCGTCGATCATCGTGCCGTTCCTCAAAGGCAAGGCGCTCGCCAACTACTACCGCCTGCAGCAATACGCTATGCCCATCCTCATCATCGTGCTGTATCTGCTGCCCATGTGGACCGGCATCGACGTGATCGGCCGCTATTTCGACGTTACCGTGTATCCGCTTGCTGAGCAGCTGCTCAACTTCGCAATCGCCGGCATCTAAGGTAAACTTACGGGTCGACCGTGCAAAACGGTCGTAACATGCACCCAAACCGCGCCGCGAAGGCGCCGTCAAAGGAGGTCGAAGATGTCGTATCGCGTGTCGACGCAGGTCTACAGCGGACCGTTCGACCTGCTGCTGCAGCTGGTAACCCGCCAAAAAGTAGATATCGGCGCCATCTCCATCAGCGAGGTTGCCGAGCAGTACCTTGCCGAGGCCGAGCGCATCGAGGCGCTGGACCTCGACGTGGCGAGCGACTTTTTGCTGGTCGCGGCAACCCTTTTGGACATCAAGGCCGCCTCGCTGGTGCCCCAGGAGGCCCCGCGTAAAATCGATGACGACAATGGCGAGTTCGACGAAGACCTCGAGGAGCTCAGCACGCTCGACGGCGACGCCTTGCGCGAGGTCCTGATCCAGCGCCTGATCGCCTACAAGCAGTTTAAAGGCGCGGCGGCAGCCCTTGGCGCGCGGATGCAGGCCGAGAGCCGCATGCATCCGCGTGTGGCCGGCCCCGACCCCGAGTTCCTGGGGCTCATGCCCGACTACCTGGCTGGCATCACCCTGCGCGGCCTGGCCGTCATCTGTGCCGACCTGGACGGCAAGCGCCAGACCTTCCTGCTGGAGGCCGAGCACGTGGCACCGCATCGCGTGCCGCTCGACCTGACCGTGGCCTCGGTCGACCGCTTTACCATGGCGCGCCAAACCTGCACCTTCCGCGAGCTGCTGGACGGCGACGCCACCACCGAGCAGCTCGTCGTCACCTTCCTGGCCATGCTCGAGCTCGCCAAACGCGGCTCGCTCACGCTAAGCCAGGACGAAATCTTTGGAACCATTCGAATCAACCGCGTCGAGGGCGCCGAGGCCTATGTGCCCGGCGAGGGCCCCGAGCTCACCGAATAGGAGCGGCAACCATGTCAACCCTTTCAACGCTGGAGGCAAACAGCCTCAAAGGTGCCCTCGAGGCGCTGCTGCTGGTTTCGAGCGACCCGGTGAGTGCGCCCGCGCTGGCCGGCGCACTGGATATCGCCCCCGGCGAGTGCGCATCGCTTTTGGCCGAGCTCAAAGTTGAGTACGAGGAGGCCAATCGCGGCTTTCAGCTGCGCGAGGTCGCCGGCGGCTGGCGCCTGTTTACGCACCCCGCCTACCACGACGTGGTCGAGGCCTACGTGTTGAGCTGGGATACGCAAAAACTGTCGCAGGCGGCGCTCGAGACCCTGGCCGTCATCGCCTACCACCAGCCCGTCACGCGCGAGGTGGTCAAGGGCATCCGCGGCGTCAACTCCGACGGCGTCATCGCGTCGCTCGTGGACAAGGGCCTGGTGCGCGAGCTCGGCCGCGACCCCGAGCGCGGTCAGGCCATCATCTACGGCACGACCAACGCCTTCTTGGAAAAGTTCGGCCTGCGCTCCACCCGCGATCTGCCCGATCTGGAGCAGTTTGCCCCCGACGAGCAGTCGCGTCAGTTTATCCGCGAGCGCCTGAGCGGCCGCAGCATTCAGTCCACGCTCGAGGAGCAGGCCGAGGACCTGGACGAAGAGCGCGAACTGCTCGATACCGATGTTGAAGATGTTGAGGCAGTCGAGGACTTGGAGACCCTGGTCGTCGACGAGACCTCGGAGGGTTTGCATGACGAGGACTAACGAAGTAGGGGAGACGCACATCGCCGGCGTCTCGGGTGCGCCTGCGGCCGACGCCCAGCCCGTCTACCCGCATACCATGCGCTTGCAGCGCTTTTTGGCGCGCGCGGGCGTGGCGAGCCGCCGCGGCTCGGAGGACCTGATGACCGCCGGCCGCGTGACTGTTAACGGTGAGGTCGCGACCGAACTGGGCACCAAGGTCGACGTCGACCGCGACCATATCGAGGTCGATGGCATGCCCGTCAAGCTCAACCAGGGCGCCGTGTACCTGATGCTCTATAAGCCGACGGGCTACCTCACCACCATGAGCGACCCTCAGGAGCGCCCTTGCGTGGCCGACCTGGTCCCGCGCGACCGCTTTCCGGGGCTCTTCCCGGTGGGTCGCCTGGACCGCGACACCACGGGCCTTTTGCTCTTTACCACCGACGGCGACCTGTCGCAGGATCTGCTGCACCCCAGCAAGCATGTTTACAAGACCTACCAGGCGCTCGTGGACGGCAACCTGACCGATCGCGACTTGGAACCACTCCGTCGTGGCATCGAGCTCGACGACGGCCTGTGTCAGCCGGCGATCTGCCGCGTCATTAACGCGCGCGAGGCCGAGGCCGTAGCTCCGCAAGGCGTTAAGCCCGGCACCACCGCCGTGGAGGTCATCATCCGCGAGGGCCGCAAAAACCAAGTCAAGCGCATGCTGAGCAAGATCCACCATCCGGTGATCCGCCTGCACCGCTGTAACTTTGCCGGCCTGGAGCTCAAGAACGTGGCCAAGGGCTCGTGGCGCGAGCTCACCGACCGCGAGGTACAGATCCTCAAGGCCGGCGGCATTCCGCCCAAGCAGGCCGCCTCCAAGCGCGCCGCCGCGCCCGCGACCAACACCGCAAGCCGCACGCGCCACCACGGCAGCCACGGCTCCGCGCCCAAGCGCAACACCTACTGCGAGCGCTACACGGGCTAGTCAGTCCGCCAAGCCGTAGCGTCTGCGTACCATACCAGCACGTCAACCACCGAAAGGAAGCATTGCATGATCGTCGCTATCGACGGCCCCGCCGGTTCCGGCAAGTCCACCATCGCCAAGGAGATCGCCCGCCAGCTGGGCTTTAACAAGCTCGACACGGGCGCCATGTATCGCGCCGTCACCTTCGCCGCGCTCGACCGCGGCATCGACCTGGACGATGAGGCTGCCATCGATGCCCTCGCCGAACAGATCGAGATTCGTTTTACCAACGGCACCGGCGAGGACACGCGTCTGACCATCGACGGCGCGGACGCCTCGGCCGCCATTCGCACCCCGCAGGTCGATGCCAACGTGTCCAAGGTCTCGGCCTACCCGGGCGTACGCGCCGCCATGCTCATCCACCAGCGCCGCGCCGCCGAAGACCGCGACATCATCGCCGAGGGTCGCGACATCGGCACCGTTGTATTCCCCAACGCGCAGGTCAAGGTGTTCCTGACCGCCGACCCGCGTGAGCGCGCCCGCCGCCGCGTGCTGCAGCGCCACCAAAACGACGCCCAACCGCTCAGCGCAGAGCAGCTCGAGTCCGAGGTCGACGAGACCCTCGACGCCCTCAAGCAGCGCGATAAACTCGACAGCAGCCGCGAGGTCGCACCGCTCGCGCCCGCCGAGGACGCCGTGCACGTCGACTCCACCGCCCACACCATCGACGAGGTCGTCCACATTATCGAGGACCTCATCAACCAAAGGAGGTAGCCCATGCGCCTGTTTAAGCAGACGCCCGAGGATTACTACAACGCCCCCTACACCGAGTTCCCGGCGCTCATCCGCGCCGTCGTCGTGGTGGTCATGGCTATTCTGTGGGCATTCTCCAAGCTCATGTGGCGCTGGAAGGTCGAGGACGCCGACCTGCTGTTTGAGCGCCAGGAGGGCCGCGGCAGCGTGGTCATCTGCAACCACACCTCGATGGCCGAACTCTTGGCCGTGGAGACGGCGCTGTTCTTTGGCGGCCGCCGCATCCGCCCCATCTTTAAGTCCGAGTTCGCCAAGAGCAAGATCATACGCTGGGCCTTTAGCCGCGTGGGCGGCATTCCCGTCGAGCGCGGCACCGCCGACATGAAGTGTCTGCGCGCCGCCCAGCATGCGCTGCAGCGCGGCGAGGACGTCCTGATCTTCCCCGAGGGCACGCGCATCCGCTCGCGCGAGATCAAGCCCGAGGTCCATGGCGGCTTTGCGCTCATCGCCCAGATGGGCAAGGCGCCCGTCAACCCGCTCGCCATTTGTGGCTGGTCCGATATCACTCCTAAAGGCAAAAAGCTCATGCGTCCCAAAAAGTGCTGGATCCGCGCCGGCAAGGCCGTCTCGCTTTCCGACGCACCGGCCGAGCTCAAGCGCAAGGAGCGCCTGGCCTGGTTTGAGTCCGAGGCCATGAGTCGCGTCTACGCCATGCGCGACGACCTGTGCGCCGAGCACCCGGGCAGGTTCTAGCCATGGGTGAGAACGTCATGAATACCGCTGCGGCCGCCGCAGAGGAGGTCGTCCCCACCATCGAGATCGCTGCCCACGCGGGCACCTGCTACGGCGTGCAGCGCGCGCTCGATATGGCCCTGGCGGCCGCCCCGCAGGCGGGGGAGAACGCTCAGATCCACACCCTGGGTCCGCTCATCCATAACCCCATCGTGGTGCGCGAGCTCGCCGAGGCAGGCGTTGGTCTGGCAGACACCTTGGACGACGCCGCTTCGGGCACCGTGATCATCCGCGCCCACGGCGTGGTGCCGCAGGTGATCGAGGCCGCTCGCGAGCGTGACCTTACCGTAGTCGACGCCACCTGCCCATACGTGAAGAAGGTCCATGTGGCGGCCGAGCGCCTGGTGCGCGAGGGCTACCGCGTAATCGTCGTTGGCGAGCCGGGCCACCCCGAGGTCGAGGGCATTCTGGGCCACGCTGGTGATGACGCTCAAGTCGTGAGTTGCGCCGCCGATGCGGACGCACTGCCGCTCAAGGGCAAGGTAGGCTTGGTTGTGCAGACCACCCAGACCGCGCAGAACCTGGCCGAGGTTGTGGCCTCCATCACCCCGCGCGTGCAGGAGCTGCGCGTGATCAACACGATCTGCGCCGCCACGAGCGAGCGCCAGCAGTCAGCCGCAACCCTTGCCAACCGCTGTGATTGCATGGTCGTCGTGGGCGGCAAAAATTCGGGCAACACGCGTCGCCTGGCGCAGATTTGTGCCGATGCCTGCGAGCACACGCATCACATCGAGGAAGCTTCCGAGCTCGAGGCCGCATGGTTTGCCGACGCGCGCCACATCGGCATCACCGCCGGAGCCTCCACCCCGCAAGAACACATCGAACGCGCCGTCGAGCGCATCAAGGAGCTTTGCCGCTAGTTATGGACCAGACCGTACCCGCATACGCCGCCGAGGTGGCCGATTACGGGCGCAGCCGCGACCCCGAGCCGGGTGAGGGCGCGCTCGTTAAGAACGTGCGTCCCGAATCGCCCGCATGGGATGTGGGTATCGAGCCGGGCATGCGCGTGCTCACGGTCAACGGCGAGCAGCTCACCGACATGATCGTGTGGCTCTGGGAGGCCGACGACGACACGGTCGACCTCGAAGTTTTCGACCCGCGCGACGGCACCGTCACCCCCGTCGAGCTCGACCGCTTCCCGGGTGAGGATTGGGGCCTTGAGTTCGACGGCCCTATCTTTGATGGCATGCGAACCTGCGTCAACGCCTGCGTGTTCTGCTTTATGACCATGCTGCCCAAGGGCGGTCGCTCCACGCTCTATATCCGCGACGACGACTACCGCCTGAGCTTTTTACAGGGTAACTTTGTCACGCTCACGAACCTTTCCGACGAGGACGTGCAAAACGTTATCGATCGCAACATGAGCCCCATGAACGTGTCGGTCCATGCCGTGAGCCCCGATGTCCGCCGCCGTATGATGGGCCGCAACGCCCAGCGCGGCATGGACGTGCTCGAGGCCATCATGGCAGCCGACATCGAGATTCACGCGCAAATCGTGCTGTGCCCCGGCATGAACGACGGCGAAGAACTGCTAAAGACGCTTCGCTTTTGCGAGGATCACGAACAGATCACGAGCCTGGGTATCGTGCCGCTCGGTTTTACCAAGCATCAGAACCGTTTTAGCTGGTCCTACAGCGACAAGCCCGAGCTCGCGCGCGAAACCATTGCCATGATCCGGCCTTTCCAGGACCGTGCCTTCGAGCGCTTTGGCCGCCACACCTTCCAGATGAGCGACGAGTTCTATCTGGACGCCGGCATCGAGCCGCCCGAGGCGGACTTTTACGACGGCTACCCGCAGTACTATGACGGCATCGGCATGATCCGCTCCTATCTGGACGAGACCGACAACGTGCTCGCCGCCGATGCCGAGCGCCTGACCCGCGTTCGCGAGGGAATCGCCGCCCGGGGCCAGCGCTTACTGTGCCTTTCGGGCGCCAGCGCGCGCGATACGGTCGCGCGCTTTGTGGAATCGCCGCACGGCCTCGCCGGCACCGTCACGGCCATCAAGAACCGCTACTTTGGCGGCAACGTGGACGTGACCGGCCTCATTGTCGCGAGCGATATCCTAGAGCAGCTGCCGCAAGACCTGTCGGGGGTTATGCTCTTTGTGCCTAAGCTCATGTTCAACGCTGACGGCATGACGCTTGACGAGTATCATCGTGACGATTTACTCGCAAGCCTTACCAGTCGCGGCGCCGAGGTTCATGTGGTGTCGACCATGCCGCATGAGCTGCTCGATACCCTGGAGCACATCCTTGGCATTGTGCCTGTCGACTCTACTAATTCCGCTGACCCTACCCATTAAAGGAGAGCAGATGAAACCTATCGTCGCCGTCGTCGGACGCCCCAACGTGGGCAAGTCCACGCTCGTTAACCGCCTGGCCCAGACCTCGGACGCCATCGTCCACGAGTCGCGCGGCGTCACGCGCGACCGCTCGTATCACACGGCCGATTGGAACGGCCGCGAGTTCACCATCGTCGACACGGGCGGCATCGAGCCGCTCAAGAGCGACGACGTCTTTGCCACGTCAATCCGCGACCAGGCACTCGCCGCCGCCGAGGAAGCCGCCGTCATCCTGTTTGTGGTCGACGGCCGCACCGGCGTCACCGAGGAAGACGAGTCGGTCGCCCGCATGCTCAAGCGCTCCGACAAGCCGGTCTTTCTGCTGGTGAACAAGCTCGACAACCCCGATCGCGAGAACGACAACATCTGGGAGTTCTATTCGCTCGGCATCGGTGAGCCCACGCCGCTCTCGGCCCTGCACGGCCACGGCACGGGCGACCTGCTCGATGACATCGTGGCCCTGCTCCCCGAGGAAGAGGACGAGGTCGCCGACGAGTTCCCCGATGCGCTGAACGTGGCCATCATCGGCCGCCCCAATGCCGGTAAGTCGTCGCTGTTCAACCGCATTCTGGGCGCCGACCGCTCCATCGTGTCCAACATTGCCGGCACCACGCGCGACGCCATCGATACCGTCGTCGAGCGCGACGGCAAGCACTACCGTATGGTCGACACCGCGGGCATTCGCAAGAAGAGCACCGTGTACGAGAACATCGAGTACTACTCCATGGTCCGCGGCCTGCGCGCCATCGACCGCGCCGACGTGGCACTGCTCGTCGTCGACGCCTCCGTGGGCGTCACCGAGCAGGACCAGAAGGTCATGGGCCTTGCCATCGAGCGCGGCTGCGCCATCGTGGTGCTGCTCAACAAGTGGGATCTGCTCGACGATGACCGCAAGCGCGAGGCCTGCATGGAGACCGTCGACCGCCGTCTGGGCGTCATGGCTCCCTGGGCCCAGTACCTGCGCATCTCTGCCCTCACCGGCCGCAGTGTCGAGAAGATCTGGGCCATGGTCGACGCCGCCGAGAAAACGCGCTCGCAAAAGATCTCCACCTCGCGCCTCAACACGTTCCTCACCGACCTGCGCGAGTTTGGCCACACCGTGGTGGACGGCAAGCGCCGCCTGCGCATGCACTACGTGACCCAGACGGGCGTCAACCCGCCGACGTTTACGTTCTTCGTCAACCACAGCGACCTGGTCAACGATACCTACCAGCGCTACGTGGAGAACCGTATGCGCTCGACCTTCGACTTTGCCGGCACGCCCATCCGACTCTTCTTTAGGAAGAAGGAGCAAAAGGATGCTTAATCCGATTCTGCTGACCGCCATCTGCGCCGTGGTCTCGTTCTTTATCGGAGCGATTCCGTTTGGCCTGATCCTGGGCCGCGTTTTCAACCACACGGACATTCGCAAGGCGGGCTCCGGCAATATCGGCACCACCAACGCCCTGCGCGTGGCCGGCCCCAAGGTGGCCGCACTCACGCTGCTGCTCGACTGCCTGAAGGGCGCCATCTGCGTCCTTATCGCCCGTCTGCTCATCGCGAGTGTGGGCTATGGCTTCCCTGTGAGCATCATGGCTCCCGGCGCTCCGGGCGACTGGATGCTCGGTGTCATCTGCCTGGCAGCGGTGTGGGGACACATCTTCTCGCCCTACCTCAACTTCCATGGCGGTAAGGGTATCGCCGTGGGACTGGGCGTGATTCTTGCCTGGTACTGGCCCATTGGCCTGTCGCTGCTGGGCATGTTTATCGTGGCCGTCGCCATCACCAAGTACGTGTCGGTGGGTTCACTTGCCGCCGCCATCGGTCTTCCCATCGCTGCCTGCGCGGTCTTTCCGTACAGCAGCCTGGGCCTCAAGTTTTGCATGGCGATGATCGGCATCACCGTGGTGTGGGCCCATCGCGCGAACATCAAAAAGCTCATGACCGGTAAGGAGTCCAAGCTCTCGTTTACCAAGCGCGTCACCGAGCCCGACGATAAGTAGGAGAGAGTCATGAATGTTGCGCTGATTGGCTCCGGCTCCTGGGGAACTGCCGTCGCCGGCCTTGCGGCCGCGCGAGCCGAGCGCGTGACCATGTGGGCCCACAGCGAGCAGACGGCCGCCGGCATTAACGGCGAGCACCGTAATCCCCGCTATCTGGTGGACTACGTGCTGCCGGAAAACGTTGTCGCCACGACGGACCTAGCCCAAGCGCTCGACGGTGTCGAGGCTATCATCTTTGCCGTGCCTTCGACGCATCTGCGCGACGTCTGCCACCAGGCGGCGCCGTTCATCGCGGACGAGACGCCGGTTCTGTGCCTCACCAAGGGCATCGAGTCCGAGTCCGGCCTGCTCATGAGCGAGGTTATCGCCAGCGAGATCGGTAACGAATCGCGCGTTGGGGCACTTTCGGGCCCCAACCACGCCGAGGAGATCTGCCGCGGCGGGCTTTCGGCCGCCGTCATCGCCAGTGAAGACCAGCAGGTGGGGGAGACCTTTAAAGAGCTGCTGCTTTCCACGGCCTTCCGCATCTACCTGTCGCAGGACATGACTGGTGTCGAGGTCTGCGGCGCCATGAAGAACGTCATTGCCATCGTATGTGGCATCTCTGCCGGCTCGGGTGCGGGCGATAACACACTCGCTCTCATCATGACGCGCGGCCTGGCCGAGATCAGCCGCCTAGTGCACGCCCGCGGCGGCCTGGCCATGACCTGCATGGGACTCGCCGGCATGGGCGACCTTATCGCCACCTGCACTTCGGAACATTCGCGCAACCGCACCTTTGGCTACGAGTTCGCTCATGGCGTGTCGCTCGAAGAGTACCAGGCACGCACGCATATGGTGGTCGAGGGTGCCGTCGCGGCCCGCAGCGTGAGCGAGCTCGCCCGTTCACTGGGCGTAGACATTCCGCTCACCTTTGCCGTGGAGCAAACGCTCTACAACGGTGTTACTTTGGATAGGGCGCTCGAGATTCTTACCGATCGCGTACCCTCCCAAGAGTTCTACGGACTCACCGACTAGTGCAGAAAGGCTTCTACCATGGGTTCCATCAAAATCGCTCCGTCCGTCCTCTCAGCCGACATGGCCAACCTCAAGGGCGAGCTCGACAAGATCGCCGGTGCCGACTACGTGCACTTCGACGTCATGGACGGTCACTTTACCGGCAACCTCACCTTTGGCGTTGACATCCTCAAGGCCGTCAAGCGCTCCACCGATGTACCGGTCGACGCGCACCTCATGGTGTCGAACCCCGACGAGACGGTCGATTGGTACGCCGACGCCGGTGCCGATATGATCACCGTGCACTACGAGGCCTCCACGCACCTGCACCGCACGCTTACGCATCTGCAGCAGCGCGGCGTCAAGGCCGGCGTGGTACTCAACCCCGCAACGCCCGTCTGCGTGCTCGAGAGCATCATCGACGTTGTCGACATGGTGCTGCTCATGAGCGTGAACCCAGGCTTTGGCGGCCAGAGCTTTATCCCTGGTACTATTGCCAAACTGCACGAGCTTACGGCCATGTGTGAGCGCCACGGCGTTTCGCCCCTGATCGAGGTCGATGGCGGTATCTCTTCCAAGAACATCGCCGAGATCGTCAAGGCCGGCGCCAACGTGCTCGTAGCCGGCTCCGCCGTATTTAAGTCCGAAGATCCCGCCGCCGAGGTTGCGCTGCTGCAGAAGCTGGGCAACGAGGCCGCACAGGAGGCATAAACCCTTATGACCGCAGGTCAAAACCGCATACCCGTGAATCTTGACTATGCCGCCTCGACGCCCATGCGCGCCGAGGCGCTCCTTGCGCAGCGCGAGTACGACGACAGCGAGCTTGCCGGCGTCAACCCCAACTCGCTGCACTCGCTCGGCCGTAAGGCCGCCGCACGCCTGGAAGTCGCCCGTCGCGAGATCGCCCGTAGCTTTGGCGTACGCGTTCGCCCGTCCGAGATCATCCTTACCAACGGCGGCACCGAGGCTAACCAGCTGGCGCTGCTCGGTCTTGCCGAGGGCGCTCGCCAGCGCGATCGCAAGCGTGATCGCGTAATCGTTTCGGCCATCGAGCACGATTCGATTCTGGACAACCTGCCGCTGCTGCGTGCCGCCGGCTTTACCGTCGACCTGGTGCATCCCTGCCGCGCGGGCTACATTGAGCCTGCCGCGCTTGTCGAGCTGTTGGGCGACGACGTTGCGCTTGTGAGCGTTATGGTCGCCAACAACGAAACCGGCGTGGTGCAGCCCATCCGCGAGCTGGCCGCCGCCGCACATGCTGCCGGCGCCTTGTTTCATACCGATGCCATCCAGGGCTACTTGCATATTCCGCTCGATGTCACCGAGCTGGGCGTCGACGCTATGACCGTTGCCGCGCACAAGATCGGCGGCCCCGTGGCTTCCGGCGCGCTCTACCTTAAGAACCGCACGCCGCTGCGTCCGCGCATCTTTGGCGGTGGACAGGAAGCCGGCCGTCGTGCCGGTACGCAGGATCTGCGCACGCAGCTGGCTTTTGCCGCTGCCGCCCGCACGCTGGCGCCCCACGTGGCCCAGGAGCGCGAGAAGTTGCAAACCCTTTCCGACAAGCTCTATGCCACGCTTACGGCCCATCCGCGCATTCACGCCACCATGGGCGACTACGCACATGCCGACCGTCTGCCCGGCATGGTATCGATCTACGTTGACGGCATGGACTCCGAGGAGCTCATCATCAAGCTCGACGCCGCCGGCTTTGAGGTTTCGGCCGGATCGGCTTGTTCGAGCGGCAGCATGGACCCGAGCCACGTGCTCAGCGCGATGGGCATCGGCCGCGAACAGGCGCTAGGTGCCTTGCGCATCTCTTTTGATGACCGCGTGGATCCGAGCGATCTGGACGACTTTGCAAGTGCGCTGCTCTCGATCGTAGGTGCCGCATGATTGTCTCCGAGCTTGAACGTGCGCTGCTGGCGCGCTACCCCAAGGCGGACGCCGAGGGCTGGGATCATGTTGGGCTATCTGTGGGAGATCCCGCTGCAAAGATCACCGGTGTTGCCTGCGCACTCGACGCGACCGAGGCCAACGTGCACCGCGCTCTCGAGGCGGGCGCCAACGTGCTGCTGACGCATCATCCCATCTATATCAAGGCGCCCGAGGCCTTTTGTCCGGCCGACTCCGCGCGTCCCCAGTGCAGCGCTGCGCTGTACGAGGCAGCTCGTTGCGGCGTGAGCATCATCTCGCTTCACACCAACCTGGACCGCTCGCACGAAGCGCGCGTTCGCCTGAGCGATTTGCTGGGCGCAGAGCCCATGAGCTCGCTGGAGCATGTGGACGAGCCTGAGCTCACCGGTCTGGGCGCACTTGCGACCCTCCATGACGCCTGCAACCTGCGCGATCTCGCCAATCGTGCCGCCACGACCTATGGCAGTGACCCGCGCGTATGGGGCGAAGCCGAGCACCCGTGCCGCACCGTTGCCATTCTGGGCGGCTCCCTCGGCGATTTTGGTGAGCTTGCCATCGCCGCAGGCGCAGATGTTATTGTGACTGGAGAAGCTGGCTACCACGTGGCGCAGGACCTTGCCTTGCGTGGCCTGGGCGTGATACTACTCGGCCACGACCGCTCCGAAGAGCCGTTCGTGGATATCTTGATGAACTCTGCAGTTGACGCCGGGGTCGAACCCCGTCATGCGATTAAAATACTGAACCCTTGCCAATGGTGGACTGTGACAAAAGGAGAGAACTTATGAGCGCCGGCGCTACGCTACTCAAGCTGCAACAGATCGATTTGGAGCTCGCCCGCAACAAGAGCGAACTTGCCAATATGCCGGAGCTCAAGGAGCTCGCCTCAAAGCGCAAGACCTATGTGAAGCTCAAGTCCGAGATGACCAAGCTCTACGCCCAGCGCAAGGATCTGGACATTGAGCTCGACGATCTCAACACCACCGAGATTCAGACCAACAACGCCATTGAGGCCGCCAAGAAGCGTCACGTTGATGGCTCTGACTACCGCGAGGTTCAGGACCTGGAGAACGAGCTCGCCACCCTGGCCAAGCGCATGGACAAGATCGAGCACACCCGCAAGGATGTCGTTGTCGCCCATAAGGAGGCGCTCGACCGCGAGGCCCGCGCGCAGGCCATCATCGCCAAGTTCGAGGAGGGCGTGAAGGCTGATACCAAGGCCGCCCGCGCCAAGGCCGCCGACCTCCAGGCTCAGATTGACGCCGCTACCAAGGAGCGCACCGCCCTTGCCGCCACGCTGCCGACCGACGTGCTCACCGACTACGAGCGCCTGCTTAAGCAGTTCCGCGGCCTGGCCGTCGAGACCATCCAGGGCAACATCCCCACCATCTGCCACACCGCGCTGCAGGCATCGTCCATGAGCGACCTCAACCACGACGGTAGCGAGATCGCGCACTGCCCGTATTGCCACCGCCTGCTGGTGCTTCCCAGCAAGGAAGCCTAAATGATGACGGCGGCATCCAACAATTCAATGCAACTTGAGGGAAAAACGATCCTGCTGGGTATTACCGGCGGGATCGCCGCCTATAAGTCGTGCAATATCGTGCGTCTGCTGCAAAAGCGCGGAGCACGCGTCAAGGTCGTTATGAGCGAGCATGCCACGGAGTTTGTGGGGCCGCTCACCTTCCGCGCGCTCACCAATGAGCCCGTTGCCGTGGGTCTGTTCGACGACCCCTCCGACCCCATCCACCATATCTCGCTGGCGCAGGAGCCCGACTTGGTGGTCGTGGCGCCCGCGACGGCCAATATCATCGCCAAGATGGCCAACGGCATCGCCGACGACCTCATCTCCACTACGCTGCTCGCCACGCCGCGACCCATTGTGATCGCGCCGGCCATGAACAATGGCATGTGGAAGGCGCCGGCGACGCAGGCCAATATGGCCACGTTGCGCGACCGTGGCGTCCATGTGGTGGGACCCGGCAGCGGCTACCTTGCCTGCGGCGACGTGGACACGGGACGCATGAGCGAGCCCGAGGACATCGTTGAGGCCATCTGCGAGGTATTCAACCCCGCGCCCCAGGACCTCGCAGGCAAGCGCATCGTCATCACTGCCGGACCCACGCATGAGCCGATCGACCCCGTGCGCTTCATTGGCAACCGTTCTTCGGGCAAGATGGGTATCGCCCTGGCGGGGGAGGCCGCACGTCGCGGTGCCGCCGTCACGCTCGTGCTGGGACCGACATCGCTCGACGTTCCCCACGGCGTAGAGTGCGTGCGCGTGCAGACCGCCGCAGAGATGCTGCAGGCGGCGTTAAACGCCTTCCTGACGGCCGACGCTGCCATTTGCGCGGCAGCCGTCGCCGACTACACGCCCGCGGCCCCTGCGGACCACAAGCTCAAAAAGGCTAATGAACGCTTGAATCGCATCGAGCTCGTCGAGACCGTTGATATTTTGGCCGAGCTTTCGTGCCAAAAGGGAGAGCGGTGCGTGATCGGCTTTGCAGCCGAGACCGATAACGTCGTGGAGTACGCTGAGCGTAAATTGGCCCGTAAGGGTTGCGATGCGATCATCGCCAACGATGTCACGCGCGCCGATTCGGGCTTTGGAACCGACACCAATAAGGCCTGGATTGTTAGCACAGCAGGGACGCAGGAACTTCCCGTGCTAACAAAACCCCAGCTCGCAGATACAATTTTGGACTTGCTCAAAAATAATTAAAAAAGTTCTTGCACAAGGCCAAAGTTTCGGGTTAATATACTCCCTGTTGCGAGCGAGAGCAGAGCAACAAACAAAAGCTTCGGGACGTGGCGCAGCTTGGTAGCGCACTTGACTGGGGGTCAAGGGGTCGCTGGTTCGAATCCAGTCGTCCCGACCAGAAGTTTGCAGGTCAGGCACCTAGTGCCTGACCTTTTTTGTTTTAAGCAATTGCTTAATTTTGATTAAGCAACAGGGTGCCAAAAATCTACCTGCACGACAATCGCCTTTTGCGGCTACTTGCGCGTTTTGCATACGCTTGAGACGATTTATTAACGCGATATGAATCTACATACGCGTAGCTGGTATACAGCCGAGTACAGGCTGTATTTGTCGCGGCGATTTACACAGATATAGCGACTCTAACGAACAAGCGTGTCACTGTATTTATTCCAGTAGTTAACTTGATCGGTGGATAAGTGGGCTGTTGCAACGAAACGCCAAGGCGGATGGGCTCTATACGAGGACGCCGCAGAGGCAATGGCGGGGGAGTGCGGCAGGCGCTCTGAAAGCCCCTGTATGACCCCATGTCTTCTTAACTCGATAATTTGTGTTTCAAGCCATGAATCGGTCGAGCAATTGCCAAAAGAAAGGCCCATGCAGGATTGCACGGGCCTTACATCAGATCAAATTTGAGCTAGAAGCACCAAACGGGGCAGACGCAACGCCATCTCGTCGCGGCCTCGGCGAACGACATATCGCAGTCGAGGTAGACATCGAGGAAGTCGTCAGATCCCGCACAGGGGGACCGCGATGGTGGCCACCGCGCCGCCCGAGGGGCTGTTGGCGAGCGAGACGGAGCCCCCGTGGGCGCTCGCGGCCTCGGAGGCGACGTGGAGTCCGAGCCCGTAGTGGTGGCCTCCGTCGCGCGAGGAGCGGGAGGAGTCGTCTGTGAAGAGGCGCTCGAAGCCGCGTTCGAGGGCGGCGGGAGAAAAGCCCGGTCCGTCGTCGGCGACCTCGATGACGAGGCGCCCGCCCGCGACGTCGCAGGAGACAGCCACGCGCGAGCGTGCGTGCTCGGCGGCGTTGGCCACGAGGTTCGCGGCGGCTCGCGCCAGGGTGGTTCGGTCGAGCGGGGCCTCGGGCGCGCCCGCGACAGCGGGGCCCGTGGCCACGTCGAGCGCCACGCCTCGCGCCCGGGCGATCTGGGCGGCCTCGGCAAGAACCTGCTCGCAGAGCTCGGCCGGCCGCATGGGGGCCCTCTCCGCCCCGCCGGACCCGCGCGAGGCCTCGATGAGCAGGCGCACGTAGCCGTCGAGCCTTTCGACACCGCCGGCTATGTCGCGCGCGGCGGCCGAGAGGTCGGCGTCATTCTCGTCTTCCAGCTCCTCCGCCACGAAGTCGGCGTTGGCGCGCAGCACGGTGAGCGGCGTCTTGAGGTCGTGGGCGAGCGACGCCATCTGCTCGCGCTGCCCCCGCTCCGCGGCCCAGCGGGCCTCGAGCGACTCGGCGAGGGAGGCCCGCATGGCGTCCATCGCGGCGAGGACGTCGTTCACCTCGCGCACGTTGGTGCTGCCGACCGCGAAGTCGAGCTCCCCCGCGCCGACGCGACTCGCCGCCTCCGCGAGCGGCGCCATCTTGCGCGAGATCACGCGGCTCGCGCGGCGCGCCACGAGCGCGAGCGCGAGCGCGCTTCCCGCCGCAGCGCCGACGAGCATGAGGTTCTGCGGGTTAGGAAGCAGGCCGGCGAGGTCGCGCGAGACCCACTGCGGCAGGTACTCGCTGATGAGTGCGCAGGCCCCGCCGCCCTTGAGCGGGAACGCGGCGTAGGTGAGGCCCGAACCCCCGCCCTCGATCTTCACTGTGCCCGGTTCCGCGGCGAGTGCCGTACGGGCCATTTCCTTCGCGTCCTCGAGCCGCGTGCCCTCGAGGTCTGTCATCAGCACGTATCCGTCCTTGTTCAGGATGAGGTAGCGGTACGCCGTCGGCACGTCCTGCTGCCCGCAGACGCCGTCGCGTCCCAGGCCCTCCGCGACCTCGCGAACATTGGCCGGCCCCCAGCTTGCCTCGTAGACGATGCCCGCGTTGATCGCCACGGAGAGCACCATGAACGAGGCGGGCCACGCCGTGGCGACCGCCGCGAACGCGTAGGCGAAGTAGCGCGCGATGACGAAGGAGAGTGGCATGCCCCCGCGACCTCGCGCCCCGATCTTCAGAGCTGCCACTTGTACCCCATCCCCCAGACGGTCGCGATCGGATCGGCGCCGGCCTCGGAGAGTTTCCTCCGGGCGCGGCTGACCTGCATGGATATGGCCGCGTCGTCGGCGTCGCTCTCCCAGCCGAGCACCGCCTCGCGTATCTGCGCGCGGCTCATGACCTGCCCGGGGTAGCGCGCGAGGTACTCGCAGATGGCGTACTCGGTGGGCGTGAGCGGCACGGTCTCGCCGCCCACGGCGAGGTCGCGCGCCCCGAGGTCGATCCGCACCTCCCCGAAGGAGAGAGCGTGCGAGCGCGGCCGGCGCTCACGGCGTAGATGGGCCGCGACCTTTGCGCGCAGTTCCGCGGCCCCAAAGGGCTTGCGGACGTAGTCGTCGGCGCCCAGGCCGTAGGCGGCCACGGCATCCTCCTCGGCCACGCGCGCGGTCAGGAAGACGATGGGCCCGTCGAAGTCCGAGCGGATCTGCCGCACGAGCTCGAAGCCGTCGAGCCCCGGCATCATGACGTCGCAGAGCACGAGGTCGAAGCGCGAGAGGTCCATCCCCGGGACCGCCGTCGGGTCCGGCGCCCTGACGACCTCATGGCCGTCGCGGCCGAGGACGCGCGCGAGCGCGTCGAGGATCGCCCGTTCATCATCCACTGCCAGTATCCTCGCCATGTTGACCTCCTGAAACTCTCGTCGGAATTGTACTAGCGCCGCACTCAGCGGTCCAGAGCCCTGCGCGCAGCCGCGGGTGCCTCGGCCGCGTCGCACGCGCGGTAGCGCACGCCCGAGCCGTCGCGCGCCTCGATCTCGAGCCAGCCCTCGCCGTCCGACTCCCGCCCGAAGAAGATGAGCTGGAGCTCTCGGACATTGCCCCTGTCGTCCGCCGCGTCCACCAGGTAGACGTAGTTTGTCCCCGCCCCGGTGGCGTCGGCGTAGGAGCTCGCGTGGCTGCCGGGCTCGGGCGCGGGCGCCCACATGGCGATCTCAGGGTTGGGCAGCACGCGGTCTGCGATCGAGCGCAGCGCCGACCCCCAGCCGGCGTCGAGCAGGGCATTCCCGCCCAGAAGGAGCGCTGCGGAGAGGAGGGCGAGCATGGCGGCGAGCGGCCTCCTACGCATCTGCCCTCCCGTCCTCGAAGCGGCAGAACCAGGCGAGAAGGACGGCGTCGGCTGCCAGGGTGAGCACGAGGCCAGCGAGCGCAGTCGTGAGGAGTGGGCCCGCCGCGCGTGCGGCGTCGATGAAGGCCTCAACCCCGAGCGACCCCAGGCGCGCGGGCCAGGCGAGCGGCACCCAGCTCAGGGGCGTCGCCAGGGCACCGGTGAGCTCGCCGGTCATGAGACCGTGCGCAAGTCCGCCCACCGAGAAGAATGCGAGGAGCATCCCCGCCGCGCCGGTGCCGATGACGGCGTTGCGGCCGAGGCGCAGGGCCACGCCGAGCCCCAGCGCGTAGAGGGGCAGGCTGCCCAGCACGATGCCCGCCCAGGCGACCGCAAGCGGAGCGGGCCCGAGCGGCAGGCGCCCGGCGACGGCGAGCACGGCCCCGAACACGCCGAGCGCCACGGCCAGCGCGCCCGCGCCGAGCGCCGCAAGGGCGAGCAGCTTCGCCGCGACGGCGCGCCCGCGCGAGGGGACCGCCGTGAGGTTGGCGAGGCGCCCGGCAGCGCGCTCCTCGTCCACGGCGAGCCCGCAGACGATGGCGGACATGAGCGGCATGAGAGCGCCGAGGAACTGGGCGTAGGCGTCCGCGCCCAGCGCCGGGTCCCATCGGGTTACGGAGAAGTACTCGCCGCAGGCAAGACCGGCTGCCAGGCCGCAGGCGAGGTGCACCGCCGAGAGCGGGGAGCGTGCCAGGCGCAGGGCCTCGGAGAGCAGGGCCCGCGGGAGAGTCATGCGCGGCGTCGGGTCGGAGAGTCGTGTCATGGCCATCACCTCTCCTCGGAGCGCGCGAACCAGGCCGCGCCCGCCGCCGTGAGCGCGGCGAACGCGAGCGCGCAGACCGCAAGGCCCGCCAGCGTGAGCATGCCGTCCGCCGTGAGCGCCCCGCCGAGCGCCATGTCCGCCGCGAGTGGCTCGCCGCTCGGCAGCACGGGGATGAAGCTCGTGGGGATGACCATGTTCGCCGACGGCGGAAAGAGCTGCGGCAGCGGCACCAACGACCAGGCGAACCCACCCACGAGTTGCGCGGCGAGCGGGCAGAAGATGCCCGCGAGCATGCCGAGCCGCGCCGTGAGGAAGAGCCCTGCGGGGATCATCCACGCCGCGGTCACCGTGTTGACGAGCGCGCAGAGGAGCATCGTGAGCGTGCCCGCGGCCGTGAGGCCCTGCGAGGAGAACGCCGATCCCGCGAGGTAGATGCCGAAGACCACGAGGTTCGAGAGCGTGCAGAGCGCGAGGCACCAGAGCGCCTTGGCCCACCAGGCGCGCCCGAGCGGGAAGCCCAGGCCCAGAAGCCCCCGCATCCGCGTGCGAGCATCAGCCCGCGCGACGCACGCCACCACGAGCGAGAGACACACGGGCAGGAAGAGCGCGTACCAGTAGTTCCACGCGCTGAAGATCTGCACGCCCCGGTAGGGCATCGCGCCGAGCAGCGGCATCGGCAGCGCCATGAGCACGGCCAGGCGAACCGGTGCCGCGTGGCGCGACTTCAGGGCCTCGGCGCGCAGGGCCGCGAGCAGGCCGCCTTTCTCACCCGTCATGCCGCCACCTCCCCGCGCGCTCGTCGCCCTTCCCGACAGAAGCTCATGAAGAGTTCCTCGAGGTCCTGCCCGGGACGAAGCGCATCCTCGTAGGCGAGGCGCCCCCCGCAGATGATGCCGATGGTGTCCGCCATCTGCTGCACCTCGGAGAGGATGTGGCTCGAGACGATCACCGTCGTACCCGCCGCCGCGAAGCCGCGGATCTGGTCGCGCAGCTCCTCGATGCCGATGGGGTCGAGGCCGTTGGTGGGCTCGTCGAGCACGAGCAGGCGTGGCCGGGCGATCAGCGCCAGCGCGAGCCCCAGGCGCTGCCGCATGCCCATCGAGAAGCGCCCGGTGCGCTTCTTCCCGGTGTCCGCGAGGTCCACGGCGGCGAGCACCTCATCTATGCGGCTCTCGGGAAGGCCCAGCAGCGTGGTGCGCACGCGCAGGTTCTCGCGCGCGGTGAGGTTGGGGTAGAGCGGCGCCTCCTCGATGAGGCTGCCGATTGCGTAGAGGTCCTCGCGGCGCCAGGCGTGCCCGGCAAAGAGGATCTCCCCGGCCGTCGGCCGCAGCATCCCGCAGATCATCTTGAGCGTTGTCGACTTGCCGGCGCCGTTGGGACCGAGCAGCCCGTACACCTCGCCCTCGCGGATATGAAGGCTCACGTCGGCCACGGCGTCCTGCGCCTGGTCGCCGCGGCCGAAGCGCTTGTTGAGCCCGCGCGTCTCGAGCATGTAACCCATGGGTTTATCCTTTCTCTTCCGGGCGCGCGGGCCGAGCCACCGTGCCCGCACGCCTTACCTTTCGGGTTCACCATCCATGGTGGGGCGCGTTTCTAACGAAGCCGTAACGGCCGTTGGGTTCTTTTAGCGCCAACCCTTCTCGACCCGCACATCATGATTAATTTGCTTAAGGCAACAACTTTCCCGATCGGTGTAATCACCAAATCAAAACGTGTACATCAGCCATCAAAGATGCCGAAAAATGTCATATTTGGAGGCTGATGTACACAAATGCAGAATCCCGCACAACCCAGTAGCATCCTCCATATGTCTGGACTCTCTATGCTTACGCTGGATAGACATCGCCGGAACGGGTATAGTATCGAAAGTTTTGTCGTTAACCAGCGGGGGAGTCCTGTGGGCATCAAAAAGAAGATCAAAAAGGAGCTTATCGGCACTTCCGATTACCCGTCGAATAAGATCTTTACGATCTCCAATTTCATCACCTTTACGCGCCTGATCCTCACCCTGGTATTTCTGTACCTGTTTGTGACGGATAACAACCGCGTCATCGCCATCGTTATCTACGCCGTTGCCGCCTCTACCGACTGGATGGACGGTCAGATCGCCCGCATGACCAAGACGGTCTCGTGGCTCGGCAAGGTCATGGATCCCATCTGCGACCGTGCGCTGCTGTTCACCGGCGTACTTGGGCTGGTGGTTCGCGGAGAGCTGCCAATCTGGGTCTGCGTGCTCATTATTGGCCGCGACATCTATCTGGGCATCGGCACGCTTATCGTGCGTCATTATCACCGTCGCCCCATCGATGTCGTCTTTCCCGGAAAGATTGCCACTGCACTGCTCATGACCGGCTTCTCGCTCATGCTGCTCGGGTTCCCCGTTATTGACGGCCTGCATCTTTTACCTTCAACCCTTACGGCCTTCCCGGGCCTCAACGGAAGCTCGGTGCCCCTCGGCATCTTCTTTGTGTACGGCGGCGTGATCTTCTCCATGCTCACGGCTGTCATCTATTCCATTAAGGGCGGAGTGGCCATTAAACAGGCTCTCGCGCATCCCGAGGACGAGGACATCGACTTTCTGAACCCCGAAATCGAAGACTGATTCGTTGGGGTATGATTACGTACGGTTCATTATTTGCGGCACGTCCGCGATAAGTTAGGGGTTGTCATGGACAACATGGTTAACAATATGCCTCAGAATGATAAGACTGCTGACGCTACCTGCGTATTCCGCGTGCCTTCAAGTGACGTCACCGTTCCCGACCTCATGGCCAACGTGCGCATCACCGCCCCCGTTCTGTCCATCGTCAAGGGTCCGCAGACCGGTGCCGCCTTTGAGCTCGAGGACGACGTGACCACCATCGGCCGCGATCCTGCAAACGGCATCTTCCTCAATGACATGACCGTTTCGCGCAGCCACGCGCGCATTATTCGCGAGGGCCTCGGCGCTCGCATCGAGGACTTGGGATCGCTCAATGGCACCTGGGTCGACGGTGCCATCGTCAATGCAGCCCCGCTGCACGACGGCTCTTCCGTCCAGATCGGTACCTTTACGCTCATCTACCACGAGAGCACGCCGGAGCGCATCGAAACCGGTGAGTAGGGCATGGCCGAACGCAACTATCTGAGTATCGGCCAAGTCGTCAACCTACTTCGAGGCGCATACCCCGATCTTTCGAACTCAAAAATTAGATTTCTAGAGGATGAGGGGCTCATTACCCCTCATCGTACGCCTAAGGGATACCGTCAGTACTCTAAGGAGGACGTTGATCGCCTGGAGGTCATCCTGCACTTGCAGAAGACCCGTTACATGCCGCTCAACGTGATTAAGCAGCGCTTGGAAAACGCTACGGACCTGTCAACGCTCGCCTACGAGGTGGGCTTGCTGTCCGATGTTCCGCTCAAGACGGAGCCCAAGGAGACTAAGCAAAAGCTGCATCCCATCGAGACCATTCCCGATATGCTGGGCGTCGAGATTTCGTTTATCCGCTCGCTCGCCGAGAACGACCTCATTCGCATCATCAAGAGTCCGCAGAATCGTGAGCTCGTCGATGGTCGCGATTTCCCGATCATCCGCTACTGCTCCGAGCTGTCACGCTTCCATATCGAGCCCCGCAACCTGCGTCAGTACGTGTCTTCCGCCAACCGCGAGTCCTCGATGTTTGAGCAGGTGCTCGTGAGCATGCTCGGCATGGACACCTCCGATGACGAGCGCGACGCCAAGCTCGAGCGTGCGTTTAAGAAGCTTCACGACCTGACCGAGGGTGTGCACACTGCGCTGCTCAAGAACCGCGTTTTTGAGTCGCTCAACGCCGTGGTCGAGGACGCCGACATCGATGCACTCGATGAGGAAATCGCTCGCTCCGAGTCCACCAAGGCCAAAAACGAAGAAACTGCCGCGCCGGCTTCGCACGAGGATTCTCTCGTAAAGCCGCTCAAGGTCGTCGCCCCTTCGCAATCCGGCACCGTCACCGCGGGCAAATAACCGCTGCCGAAATTTCGGCAACCCATTGAAAGGTCATGCAATGTACGACTTCGAATCTCAAATCGTCGACATCCCCGACTATCCCGAGCCCGGAGTCATCTTTAAAGACATCACGCCGCTCTTTGGCAATCCCGAGGCGCTCAAAGCCATGACCGATTCCCTCGCCGAGCACTTTGCCGGCATGGGAATCACCAAGGTCGTGGGACCCGAGGCTCGCGGCTTTATGGTTGGCGTACCGGTGGCTGTAGCCCTTGGCGCCGGCTTTGTTCCCGCACGTAAACCGGGCAAGCTACCCCGCAAGACGGTGAGCCAGAGCTATGAGCTCGAGTACGGCACCGATTCAATTGAGATCCATGCCGACGCTATCAGCTCTAAAGATACCGTGTTGATTCTGGACGACTTGGTCGCGACGGGCGGAACCGTCGAGGCAACAGGTAAACTGGTGCGAGATATGGGCGCAAAGCTTGTGGGCTACGGGTGTATCCTTGAGCTTGCGTTTCTCAACCCGCGCGAGAAGCTCACGCCGACTGACGACGATGTTGAGCTCTTTAGTCTGGTGACGGTGGACTAGCCGTTACCCTTAGTTACTGGAAAGGAAGCTACATGCGCACAGCAAACACGCACAAAAACATGGCACGCTGCGCTGCTACGGCAACCCTCGCTTGTGTTTTGGGCTTGGGCCTCGCGGCTCCTGCCTACGCCGATACCGCATCCGACCTTGCCGCTGCTCGTACGAAACTCGAGCAGATCGGTACCCAAACTCAGCAGATTTACGATGAGCTCGCCACGCAGACGCAGGCGCTCGATCAGACTGCCGGCGAGATCACGCAAAAGCAGCAGGAGATCGCCGATGGTCAGGCCAAGCTCTCGACCTATGTCGCCGGCGAGTACAAAACCGGCGGTCTGAGCCTGCTTCAGGTTCTGACGGGTGTCGATGATCTGAGCGATATGCTCAACCGTCTGTTCTACTACGGCAAAGTTTCCGATAAGCAGGCTCAGACCATTCAAGAGGTAAAGGAGCTTAAGCAGCAGCTAACCGATAAACAGGCCGAGCAGGAGAAGAGCGTCGCCGCCACGCAAAAGAAGGTCGACGAGCTTAATGCTCAGCAGGCTGAAGCCCAGAATGTCGTAAATTCCCTGGATTCGCAGCTGCAGGCCGAGCTTGCCGCCGAGGCCGAGGCCAATGCCGCGCTGCAGGCCGGCATCAACGCTAGCACCGCCGAGAAGGCCACGGTGAGCAACGAGACTGCCGGTACGACCGAGAACACCAACAACGGTGGCCAGACCAGCAATAACAACAACCAGGGCGGCAACACTCCGGCTCCTACGCCGGCACCTGCTCCTACACCGCAGCCCTCCACGCCCGCTCCGGCTCCGACGCCTTCTGCTCCGAGCCAGTCCGTCGATGGCGGTTCTGTTGTCTCGCGTGCATACAGCAAGCTTGGTTGCGCTTATTCCTGGGGCGGAATTGGCCCGAACAGCTTCGACTGCTCTGGTTTTGTTAGCTATTGCCTCACTGGTCGCTATTGCCGCCTGGGCACCACGGGTACCTTTATGGGCTGGACGCGTGTGTCCGATCCGCAGCCCGGTGACGTTGTGGTCAACTCGTACCACACCGGCATTTACATCGGTGGTGGTCAGATGATTCATGCTTCCGACTACAACACAGGTGTTATCATCAGCTCCGTTGCCGCCGGCATGAACAACAACTATATCTTCGTTCGCTACTAAGTATTCAGATAAAGCAAATGGATATGGACCTCGTGGCTTTGAGTCATGGGGTCCATTCATTTCCCTTTAGTGCAGGCCGCTATCTAGTTTTGAATACTAGATAGCGGCCCAATCGGTTTGCAAGAAGGCTATAATTGTTTAGGAACAATTAGAAAGGACCCTCTATGAGCTGGGCACTTATCTCAGATTCAAGCTGTAACCTCCGCGATTGGCAACCGACCGCGCCCCATACCACCTTTGCATTTTCGCCCCTCAAAATTCGAGTGGGGGAGCGTGAATTCGTCGATGACCTTTCGCTCGATGTACATGAGCTCAACTGCGCTGTTCAGGCGGAGACGAACGCTTCTTCGAGCGCTTGTCCCAGCGTAGGGGAGTGGGCCGAGCTCTTCAAATTGGCAGACAAGACCATCTGCATGCCGATCTCTGAGGGCGTGTCGGGCAGCTACAACGCGGCAGCCACGGCTCGCGATATGGTTCTTGCCGAGGAGCCCAATCGTCAGATTCACCTGGTTAATTCGCGGGCAGCAGGCGGCAAGATGGACCTGATCTTCTTGCTGTTTGATCGTTATCTTGCAAGCAACCCGGATGTCTCATTCGAGGACGCTTGCGCATACTTCGATAGCCTTGAGCAGAACAGCAAAATCCTCTTCAGCTTGTGCAATTACGAAAACCTCGCCAAAGCCGGACGTATTCCTAAGGCAGCCGGCGTCATTGCCAACAAGCTTAATATTCGCATTTTGGGCACGGCGAGTGAGGCCGGTAAAATCGAACTCGTCGGGCACACGCGTGGCGAAAAGAAGATGCTCAACAAGATCATCGACACCATGGAAGCCGAAGGTTTTACGGGCGGCGAGGTCGTTATCGACCATGTCGAGAATGAGGCAGGCGCCCAAGCACTTGCCAGCCGAATTGTGGAGCGCTGGCCAGGCTCCAAGACTATCATCATGACCTGTAACGGGCTAGATTCATACTATGCCGAAATGCATGGGCTCATTATCGGCTACGGCATGGGCGTGGCTTCGGGCCAATAACGTCCAACCAAGCAAAAATACGGGCGGAGCAAAGTGACAGATGACCCTTTGCTCCGCCCGTTTTATACGTCGGCTAGCTATTAAACCCATTAAACTTTAGATAGCTCATCAGGTACGCCTTCGAAACGAAGGATGAAACCGCACTGCGCACAAGCAGCGACTCACGCGTTACCTGATGCGCCGTATCGGGAACCGGCGTCTGCTCGACGGAAAACGCCGAACGAATCGATGCCTCGAGCTGATCGACCACATAATCGAAGGCCGTCGGGGCATCGTAGCTCAAACGCTGAATGTTAAAGAGTGCCTGCACCGCAGCAATAGGTAACACCTGCTTAAAGAGGCAGATAGCGATCAGGCGGGCAATCTGCTCGCGGCCATATTGCTTTTTGACCGGAGCAGGCACCAGGCCGACCTTCACGTAGTTATTGATCATCGATGGCGTAATGACAGGGTGCTCAACGCAAATGGACAGCGGCTCCATCCACAGCGCAACATACTCAATGACCTGGTCGCGGTAGAGCGTCACATTGGGCAACTGGTTATAGCGCGGCAGACTCAACGTATTGAGTTTACGCACGATATCGGACTGAATGAATGCATCGGGTAGCACCGTGGGCTGAATATCCTCGGGCTTAATGCTGACCGACGAATCGGACATCGGAATAACGTATTTAGCGTGGTTCATAAGAGGCCTCCGTTCGTTTTCTATATTGTATTCTAGGTTATCTAGTTTTGCATACCACATAGCCGCCAAGAAAATTGGCGGGACAGTGCACTGATGCTTCGTCCCGCCATTTAGTAAATTGATAACAACCTTACATAAGATATATTATCGTACTTATCCACAGAGAAACGCGTATGCGCTCGTTGCCGCTATGGCTCCGTCCGAAACAGCGGTCACAACCTGGCGTAAACGTTTGGAACGGATATCGCCAGCGGCAAATAGACCTGGCGTGCGGGTCGCCATGGATTCATCAGTCAGAATGCCGCCATCAGGCGCCAGGTCGACTAGATGCTCAACAAGCTCGGTATGTGGCTGCGTCCCCGTAAAGACAAAGATGCCAAACGAGCCGGGCTCAAATGACTCGGCATGAGTTTCCCCAGATGCATTGTCCTTAAAGGTAATCGTCGTTGGCATGGCTTCGCCCGATAGCTCCACAATAATAGTTTGGTACCTAACTGTAATATTGTCCTTTGCGAGTACTTTCTGAACAACACCATCGGGCGCACGGAACTGGTCGCGGCGCAGTACGATGGTCACACTGCTGGCAATGTCGGACAGGAACAGCGCCTCTTCGCATGCCGAATTGCCACCACCGATTACAAAAACCTGCTTGCCGCGGAAAAACATGCCGTCACATGTTGCGCAATATGAAACGCCACGACCGCGATACGTATCCTCGCCTGCGAAACCCGCCGGACGCGGCGTGGCACCCATGCAAGCGATAACGCTCGAGGCCAGCGTATCGCCCATATCGTGATGCACCGTAAACAACGCTGCATCGGCATCGTAATCGATACCCGTAACCATGCTCCATGTAACCTGTGCTCCCAGGCCCTCTGCATGCTGCTGAAAACGCTCGCCAAGTTCGGCGCCACTCAGGAGCGGGAAACCCGGATAGTTCTCGACCTCATTGGTTGTGGCGATCTGCCCTCCCGACATGCCCTGCTCAATCACGGTCGTCGTCAGGTTGGCACGCGCAGCATAAATGGCGGCAGCATAGCCCGCGGGGCCGCCACCGATAATCGCAACATCGATCGGCTTATCGGTAGTCATGAAGCGTCCTTTCGTTGAAACGTTGTCGTTCTTTGCGCTCGTACCCAAATTTACGTGAACGTGACACTCATGCACTACAATGATAAATCCGTATTACAAAGCTGAAGGGGAGTTATCGATGGACCAGGCGCAGACGAGTGACGACGCTCCCCTGCTCACGCACAGCACTCCCCAATCGGAGCAAACCACGCTCCTGGCTCAACAAAAACCTCTCGTGACCATCGTGCACGCCTCCGTTGGCTCGGGCCACAAGGCCGCCGCAAATGCGATAGCGCAGGCATTCGACCTCATCCGCGGCACCAATGGCATCCCCGAGGATATTGAGATTGAAGTGCTCGATATCCTTGATTTTGGACGTATTAAATTCGACGGCAATAAGACCGCGGCTTCTTTTACGGGAGCCACGCGCCCCATTTACGACCTGACCTGGCGATATACGCTTACGGGACATCTTCTCTGGGGTGGCGGAACGGCATGGTCGCGAATTATGTTCCCCGCCTTCAACGAATATATTCGTAGCCGCAGGCCCATAGCCGTGGTTGCAACGCACATCACAGCAGCCAATGTTGCCGTGGGCGCCCGCGTAATTACGGGTATCGATTATCCGGTCATCTGCGTACCGACCGACTACGAAGTCGAGGGATGGTGGCCCCACAAGGACACCGATTTATTCTGTGTTGCCAACGAATTTATGGCCGAAACGCTGCGTCCGCGCAAGGTGCTCGAGACAAAGATTCGCATTACCGGCATTCCTATTCGCGCCGGATTCGACACGGATTACGATCGCGAGGAAGAGCTAGCTAAGTTCAACCTCCCCACCGACAAGACCGTCGTGCTGGTAATGGCCGGTGCCAGCTTGCCTCAACCGTACGTTCGCTTTCGCGCGGAGATGGACCGCACCCTCCCCTTCCTACGCAGCTTCGAAGACATGCACTTTGTCTTTTTGCCGGGCAAAGACACCGAATATGCCACCCGCCTCAAAACGCTCTTCGACGCCATGAAGCTCGAAAACGTCACGGTTCTGGACTATGTCGATGATATGGCAGCGCTTATGCACGGCTGCGACCTGGCAATTCTCAAATCGGGCGGACTCACCGTCACCGAATGCCTGTGCGCACACCTGCCGATGATCCTGCTGGGCAAGTCCTATGGCCAGGAAAAGGCCAACACCACCATGCTCACCGGCATGGGCGCCAGCATGCATGTCACCACCGCACGAGAGCTCATCGTTACCCTACGTCACTTGCACGATCATCCCGAATCACTCAAAGCCCTACTCATCAACGGCGAAGTACTACGCCGCCCCCACGCAGCCGAAGACATAGCCATCGCAACCATGGAGCTCGTAGGCAAACCCCAAAAGCGCAAACGAGCCTTCTGCCGCTTCTACTGGGGCGGAAAACCCGCGCATATCCGCTAGCGTCTTTATGTCCGCTTACCTGCGGGAGGCCCCTATATATCATCCCATGCTCAAACATTCTCGCTTCGCTGCGAAACTGCGCGTGGGACGATATATAGGGGCCTCCCGCAGGTAAGCTGCGTTTACGTATTAGCAGCTATACCAGATTCCCCTCCAGTAGAATCTGCAAAGGGGAACCAGAAAATATAAATACAGTAAGTCGATGCGACAAAGGAGGCGTCCTTTTATCGCATCGACTTACTAGAAAAGTAAATATTGTTTCAAGCGAGTAACCGCCCGCCTGCCTCTCACACATATCGTTCCACGCGCAGTTTCGCAGCGAGCGAAGCGACGCGAGAATGTTTGAGCATGGAATGATATAGGTAAGCCCCGGGCGGGAGGGATACGAGCGCCCTAGGCGATGCCGCTGGAGCCGAAGCCTCCTTTGCCTCGGTCGGTTTCGTCTAGTTCTTCTACTTCTATGAGATTGACCGTGGGGACTTCTTGGATGACGAGTTGGGCTATGCGGTCGCCTTTGTTGATTTGGATGTCGTTGGTGGGATCCAGGTTGATGAGGATAACCTTGAGTTCTCCTCGGTAGTGAGCGTCGATGAGGCCCGGCGTGTTGACTATAGACAAGCCCTGCTTGATGGCCAAGCCGCTGCGGGGCTGGACGAAGCCGGCGTAGCCGTCGGGCAGGGCGATGGCCAGCCCCGTAGAGACCAGACGGCGTTCGAAGGGCTTCAGGACGCAGTCCTCGTTGGAGCGCAAATCCAAGCCGGCATCAGTGGGATGGGCGTATTTGGGAAGCTCGACGGTGGGATCGAGACGCTTTATGTTGACGGTAATGTTGGACATGGAATCACCTTAGCTTGTCGAGCTCTTGCAGAAACTCATCGACGTCTTTGAAATCGCGATAGACCGAGGCAAAGCGGATGTACGCCACCTTGTCAATCTTGGCCAAGCGCTTGAGCACCATGTCACCTAACTCATGGGACGTGACGGCCGTCAGTGTGCGAGAGCGCAGCTCGACCTCGATGTCGTCGATAATCTCATTGAGCTTCTTAGTGTCGATATCGCGCTTGATGGTGGCGCGCATCAAGCCGACGAGCAGCTTATTGCGATCGAACCGCTGCTTGGTTCCGTCTGACTTAATGACCTCGATTGGGTCTTCGCATCGCTCGAACGTTGTAAAGCGATAGTTACACGAGCAACATTCGCGACGGCGCTTAATGGTGTTATTTGACTCCTGCATACGGGAATCAACGACGCGGGTATGTGCCTTGCCGCATTTGGGACAGCGCATGGTACCTCCTCTTAAACGATAACAAGGGTACCATGCGCAGCGCGATAATGATTACGAACGAGCAGGAACCTTAAGATGCGCACCGGCGGCGAGCGAACCATGCTCCAGATGATTGACGTTACGGATCATGTCGGAAGTCTCTTGCGTGGAAAGGCCTTCGATTGGATATTCCTCGGCAAGCGACCAAAGAGAATCGCCAGTCTGAACGCGAATGGTCTCGTAGGTAATGTTGGAAACGGACTCGGCATACGCGGCGTGACGAGCGCTAAAGACCGAAGTAGCGAGGACAAAGAAGAGCGTAAGCGCAACGGCGACGGCGACAATCGTCGGAACCTTCAGGGCAACGCGGGCCGGCGCGACTACAGCCTGCTGATTGCGAGCAGGCTTTACGGTCAAAGGTTGAATGCCGGAGCGGCCACCCTGAACAACCGTAAAAGTGGGTTCTGCAGGCGTCTCGAGCTTAAGGGCGAGGTTTCCCTGGACCATATTCGTTGCGTTCATCATGTTCTCCTCTCGCGTGTTTTGCTGAGAACAGTTTTATCAAGCCGCGCGGACAAAAATGTCTAGCGCGAGAACGAATGTTCGGTTATTATTATCTTCGAACAGTTGTTCCTGTCAAGCAAAATTCGAACATTTGTTTGACATGGGTAGAGAGGATGCCCTGATGGCTCGCAAAATTACCAAGCGTCAGCAGCAAATTTACGACTTCATCAAGGAATATCAGCAGGAGAAGGGTTATCCGCCCAGCGTGCGCGAGATGGCTTCTGCCGTGGGCCTTTCCTCCCCAAGCACCGTGCACGCCCATCTCTCTGCCCTGGAGGCGCGCGGGCTGCTCAAGCGCGATGCCACCAAGCCGCGTGCCCTGGAACTCTTTAACGAGGACGGTTCCTCTGTCTCAATTTCTAAATCTGACGAGCCCACCGCACCTCGCGGAACGGTCTCGCTACCGCTCGTTGGTCGCGTCGCGGCTGGGATCCCCATTCTGGCCGAGCAGAATATCGAAGACACGTTTACTATCCCGACCGAAATCGCCACTGATCAGGGTTCCTTTATCCTTGAGGTGCATGGGAGCTCAATGATCAATGTCGGCATCTTCAATGGCGATTACATCATCGTCCGTGAACAAAAGAGTGCCATGAACGGCGAAATTGTCGTGGCCATGATTGATGGTTCGGCGACCGTCAAGACGTTCTACAAGGAGCAGGGGCGTGTGCGCTTGCAGCCCGAGAACGACACCATGGAACCTATCTATGCAACGAATCCCGTTATCCTGGGCAAAGTCGTCGGCTTGATGCGCCGGTTCTCGTAATGCAAAAACGCATAACCATATTTGATACCGTCCGCGGGTTTACGATGATTTCTATGGCAGGTTTTCACGCTTGCTATGATCTCGCCTACCTGTACGGCTGGGATATGCCCTGGTTTACCCAGTCAGTCTTTCAAGACATCTGGCGCGCCAGCATCAGCTGGGTATTTTTGTTTATCGCCGGTTGGATGTGCACCCTTTCGCGCAACAATATCAAACGTGCCGCCAAATACGCCTTAGCAGCACTCGTTGTCTGGTTGGCAACAACACTTGTCTCAGTCGACGATTCGGTTAATTTTGGCATCATCTACTGCATGGCCGCATGCACCGGCATCGTAGCGTTGACCGATCCCGTCCTTAAGAAGATAACGGCGAGATGGGGCATGCCCCTATGCCTTATGTTGTTCGCAATCACCTGGAGCATCCCCAAAACGATCTACCCTGTCCCCTACCTGGCGTGGCTGGGATTTCCGAGCCCTGGGTTTATCTCAGGTGATTACTACCCCATCATCCCGTTTATCTTTATGTATCTTGCAGGATACTTCGCCGCACACATAGCGCAGGGAATCGATAAGACCGTCCCTAGCTGGGCCTACGCCAACCCCCTGCCGGCGCTCGCCAGCCTTGGACGTCACGCTCTCCCCTTTTATCTGCTGCATCAGCCCATCATTCTGGGCATTTTGGAGCTCGTCTACTCGGTGCGATAACGCTCGAGCCGCGGTGCAATACGAGCCGGCAACTTCGCCACAATGCGAACGCCGTCCTCGAGATATTCCTCATGCAGAAGGGTTCCCTGCTCATGCACCAGCGTGATGAGAGCGCCCTCACGATACGGGATATCAGCGGAGAGCAACACATCGGTGGCAGCTGCCTCGCGAGCAATCCGGTCGACGAGATCGTCGAGCCCCTCGCCCGTTTGGGCCGAGAACAGAACGGCCTCCGGATAGCGACGACGGAAACTCAATCGATCGACGCTATCGAGAAGATCGATTTTATTGAATACGGTCAGCGTTAAACGCTCTCCGGCGCCGATCTCATCAAGCACGCGGTCGACAGCCTCCAGCTGCCGCTCATAGTCCTCGTCAGACGCATCTACGACTTTGAGAATTAGATCGGCACCCAACACCTCGGACAGCGTCGATTTAAAGGCATCGACCAGACCATGGGGCAGCTTTTGAATAAAGCCGACGGTATCGGTAATCGTCATGCCGCGACCGCCGGGCAGACGATACGAACGCGTCGTCGGGTCGAGCGTAGCAAACAGCTTGTCCTGCGAAAGTACCGTAGAGCCGGTCAGACGATTGAGTAACGTCGATTTACCGGCATTGGTATAACCGGCTAACGCGACGCGAAACGCCGGTGACTCAATGCGGCTCTTGGATTGAACATCGCGACGCTGTTCAACCTGCTTGAGCTCACGACGAAGCGCAGCGATCTTATTACGAATGAGGCGACGGTCGACCTCGAGCTGACTTTCGCCCTGACCAAAACGTGAGCCGATGCCGCCGCGCGTCTGCTCCTTGGCGAGATGGCTCCACATGCCACGCAGGCGAGGCAACAAATATTGAAGCTGTGCCAGCTGTACCTGCAGGCGTCCCTCACGCGTCTGAGCATGCAGGCCAAAGATATCCAGGATCAGTGCTGTACGATCGATAATCTTTACCGGCTCGCCCACGGCTTTCTCCAAATAGGATTGCTGCGAGGGGGTCAGGTCGTCGTCAAAAATAACGACATCGGCATCCATGCGATGCACCAGGCCGCACAGCTCTTCAACCTTACCAGAACCGATAAACGATTTAGGATACGGCTTTACCAAACGCTGCGACAAGCGTGCCACGCACCGTGCACCAGCTGTGTGGGCAAGACGCTCCAGCTCATCAAGCGAGCGATCGAGCGGCCATGCATTGTCGCGCCACTCAACACCAACTAAAATGGCACGCTCGGGCTCGGGTGCCGTGGGAACAAGGGGGAAACGGGCCATTAGGCAGCCTCAATACGATGCAGGATATCCTCAACGACCTCATCGATCGTACATTCATCCATATCAAACCACACGATACGGTCATCGCGCTTAAACCACGAAAGCTGACGCTTGGCATAACGACGCGAACGCATCTTAATGAGTTCGCGAGCCTCATCCATGCTCATCACGCCATTGAAAGCATCAATGATCTCTTTATAGCCAATTGCCTGCATCGACGTCAGGGCATCTCCCAGCCCCTGGCCCATAAGACCGCGGACCTCATCGACAAGACCCTGCTCAAACATCAGATCGACGCGCTGGTTAATGCGCTCGTAGAGCACCTCGCGATTACGCGTCAGACCAAACCATAGGGCATGATAATGCTCGTGCGGAACACTAAACTGCGACTTTTGCTGCGCATAGGAGACGCCATCATCATGCATCTCGAGCGCACGAATCACACGGCGCACGTTATGGGGATGAATAACAGCAGCCGATTCTGGATCGCGCTCGGCAAGCAAGGCATGCAGTTCCTCCTCGCCAATACGCTCGGCAAGCTCCTGATAGCCCGCACGACGATCGTCCTCAAGTTCACCCGAGGGAAAGTCCATCTCATCGAGGGCGGCCTTGAGATACAGCCCCGTACCTCCGCAAAAAACCGGCAGGCAACCCGAACCAAGGAGACGTTCAACATGCGCGCGAGCGTCGGCCTGATAAAGCGCAGCAGAATATGCCACACCCGGCTCTACAATGTCGACGAGACGCAGCGGCGCCGTGCACTCATCGGGCGCCATCTTTGCGGTACCGATGTCCATGCCGCGATAGATTTGCATCGCATCGCACGACAGCACTTCGGACGAAAGACGAGCTGCCAAACGGTCGGCAACATCACTCTTACCAACCGCCGTCGGACCGACGATCGCAACGGCGGAAAGACCTGCCCCGGGAGAAACCATTAGCGCGGCTCGCCCACAACGGAGCCGGACAAATACCAGGTCTTGGCAACGTCAACGTCAACATCAACGATCTTACCAACAAGCTGATCGATGCTGTAACCCTCGGGGATAGGCGCATGCACGGTCTGATTCTTGGGACTCTTGCCCAGCAGGACCGCGTCGTTCTTTTTACTCGTTCCCTCAATGAGCGCCGGAACCACAGTATGAAGCTCACCCTGGTTATACTCGTGTGCCGTGGTCTCGATAACCTTAACCAGACGGTTGAAACGCTCGAGAATAACCTCATGCGGCGTAGGATCGTCAATCTCGGCGGCCGGGGTACCGGCGCGCTTGGAATAGATGAAGGTATAGGCCTGAGCATAGCGGACCGTCTCGGCAAGTGAGAGCGTCTGCTCAAAGTCTTCTTCAGTCTCACCCGGGAAGCCAACGATAATGTCGGTCGAGAGCGCGATATCGGGCATGCGGTTGCGAATGCGATCGACAAGGCCCAGATAGTCCTCGCGTGTATAACGGCGATTCATCTCTTTGAGGATCCGCGTCGAACCTGACTGGACGGCCAAGTGCAGCTGCGGCATAACGACAGGCGTCTCGGCCATGGCGTCGATGGTCTCGGGCAACAGGTCCTTGGGATGCGAAGACGTAAAGAAGATGCGCTCCACGCCCGTATCGCCCACGGCACGCAGCAGATCGGCAAAACGCGGCTTGCCAAACAGATCGCGACCATATGAGTTAACGTTTTGGCCCAGCAGCGTAATCTCACGCACGCCCTGGCGCACCAAACCGGTCACCTCGTCGACAATCTCCTCGAAGGGGCGGCTCTTTTCGCGACCGCGCACGTACGGCACGATGCAATAGGTGCAGAAATTATTGCAGCCCGTCATGATGGGCACCCAGGCGTGATACTGAGTCTCGCGATGCCACGGCATGCTCATGGCATCCGTATCCTCATGCTCATTGGTGCGGATATGACGCTTACCATCAAGGAACGCCTCGGCAATGAGCTCGGCCACATGTGCAATGGAATGCGTGCCAAAGATGACATTGACGTTATCGACGTTGGTGAGCAGGCCCTCGCCATCGCGCTGCGCGATGCAACCGCCAACGGCAACCACGCGCTTGCCCGAAGGCGAAGGCGGCAGGCTTTTGCAGGAATTGCACTGACCGTACAGGCGAGTATCGGCGGCCTCGCGCACGCAGCACGTCATGAAGACAACGATATCGGCATGCGCGGGATCGAGCGCCATGAGGCAGCCATACGAATCAAGCAGACCGCTCACACGCTCGGAGTCGTGCTGATTCATCTGGCAGCCAAAGGTGCGGATAAAGTAGGTTTTACCGGCAAGAATATCGCGTACGGAACGCTGGTCCATGTGCATAAGTCCTAACGATGGGGAGCGAAACGAGGCAAGCAGAAGCTATGCCACAGGCTTAACATCATCCATGACGACGTTATCCATAGCAGCTCGATTGATCTGGTGAACATAGATAGAAAGGCGGATGGCCGTGCGCGACTCCCCGTTAATGAGGATGTCGGAGAACACGGGCGCGCAGGAAATATCAAAACCAGTTGGAATCAAAAAACCGCGCGCGATAGCAACGGCCTTAATGGCCTGGTTGACGGCACCGGCGCCGACACACTGGATGTTGACGGGTACACCATCCTTGACCATGCCGGCGATGGCACCGGCAACGGACGCGGGCGATGATTTGCTTGATACCTTCAGGCAATCCATGAAGAAACTCCTGCATTTAAAAGTACGTTTTAACTGCAATAACTGTATCGTACCGAGTGGACTCGGTAAAGGCACTATTCCTCTTTGGCAAGATCAAAGGTCACGGTGATTCGATCACGCGAAACACGAATCTTTGGGTCACCGCAAAGGTTGAGATAGTACCGGGCAGCAAGGTCATTAAAGTCGCGCTCCACAGCACGCGAAAACTGTGCCATGTCATCCTTGGCAATACGTAGCCCGCGACGATCCTTCGCGAGATCAACAGGAGCCGGCGCATGCGAGGACGAATCACGCTCGCGCAGCAGACGCGCGGTCACACCGCGAACGGGCTTAATCTGCCCTGCCAAAATGCGATGGGCCGTGCGCTCGGACATCTCAAGACCCAAACCCGAACAGATACGGATAAAGTCCTCGGCATCAGAAGCAAGGCCTAAACGATCGACAACCGGAAGCTCGCTCTCGTCATCAATGAACAGGAGACGAGACGTATCGAGCCGGCTTGACGCCTGAGCATAAAGGGTCGCGGCAATCTCAGACGGAGAACCAAGATAGACATCGCAACCACGCAACTCCTCGAGCGCAAACTCACAAGCAGCGCGAATAATATTATGCGGACCGCGAGCACAGACATAACGTCCGTCCTCATCCTTGACGGCCTGGGGCCAGCTGGACTGATCGGCACGCTCACTGAGGCGGTCGACCGCGACGCTCACCTTAAAGGCTGAACCAAGATCGACACCGGACGTGACCACACGGGCCTCATCGGTGTTCTGCTTGATCGAAAACAATGCCATGCCACGACCGTGAACGCCCCAACGGTCCATCTTCATGCTCTCGAGCTTAGAGGTAACGCGGGCATCGAAGATTCGCTCTTGCATATCCTGCGGAACGCCCGAACCGTTATCCAGAAAGACAAGGGTGCGGACGCCGTCTTCCTTGGTCGTGGCGAGATAGACCTTGTCGGCGCCGGCATCGCGAGCATTACGGAGCATTTCGATGACGATATCCTCGACATGCTGAATGTCGTGCTTTGCCTGGCGCCGCTCGGCCTCCGAAACGCGGAGGCGGACATACCCCTCGCCAAGGTTCTCCTCGACGCGAAGGTTGCCCTCCCCCGACATCGACGCGATAAATGAGATGAGCTCGTTCGCGTCGCTCATGTTATTTAGCGATATCGACAGCGCGGCTCTCGCGAATCACGACGACGCGCACCTGACCGGGATACTCCATCTCTTCCTCGATCTGATGGGCGATATCGTGAGCCAGGACCGTGGACTGGGCATCGGAGATCTTGTCCGGCTGAACCATGACGTGGACCTCGCGACCAGCCTGCATGGCATAGGTGCGCTCGACGCCGTCATGGGAGTTGGCGATCTCCTCGAGCTTCTCAAGACGCTTGATGTAGTTCTCGGCAGACTCGCGACGGGCACCGGGGCGAGAGGCAGAGACAGCATCGGCGGCCTGTACCAGGACATCGAGCACCGTGTTGGGGTCGACATCGGCATGGTGAGCCTCGATAGCGTGGACGATAACGGGCTTCTCGCCATAACGGCGGGCCAGCTCGGCGCCGATGACGGCATGCGGGCCCTCGACGTCATGGTCGATTGCCTTGCCCAGGTCGTGCAGCAGGCCGGCGCGCTTCGCAGTCACAACGTCCAGGCCAAGCTCGGAAGCCATCACGCCGCACAGATCAGAGACCTCGAGGGAGTGCTGAAGCACGTTCTGACCAAACGAGGTACGGTAGCGCAGGGCACCAAGGGTCTTGACGATCTCGGGGTGCAGGTCGTGAATGCCGGTATCGAAGGCAGCCTGCTCGCCAGCCTCGCGCACGCGCTGCTGAACCAGGTCGGCGGCCTTGTGATACATCTCCTCGATACGGGCAGGGTGAATGCGGCCGTCGGCGATGAGGTTCTCAAGGGCGACACGGGCGGTCTCACGACGGACCGGGTCGAAGCTCGAAAGAACGACGGTCTCGGGCGTGTCGTCGATCACGAGGTTGACGCCGGAAACCTGCTCGAAGGTCCGGATGTTGCGACCCTCGCGACCAATGATACGGCCCTTGAGGTCATCAGAGGGAATGTGCACGGAGGTAACGGTGACCTCGGCAGTGTGATCGGCAGCGCAGCGCTGAATCGCCAGAGACAGAATCTCCTGGGCGGTCTTGTGGCACTCGGCGCGAACCTGCTGCTCGGACTCGCGAATGATCGTGGCGGCCTCGTGGGTGACCTCGCCGCGAACCTTATCAAGGAGCTCCTTGTGCGCGTCCTCGCGGGTAAGGTCGGCGATACGCTCAAGCTCGGAGGTCTGCTTTGCGCAGAGCTCCTCGAGCTCACGGGAACGCTTCTCGACCTGACCGGCCTGGCTGGACAACTGATGCTCGCGCTTGTCGAGAGCGTCGTTGCGGCGATCGAGAGATTCCTCGCGCTGCATCACGCGGTTCTCGAGCGTACGAATCTCGTTCTTACGCTGCTTGTCCTCGGCCTCAGCGGCCTGCTTGTTCTTGATGATCTCCTCTTTAGCCTCGAGCAGAGCCTCTTTTTTGAGGGTCTCGGCCTGACGCTTAGCATCACCGATCAGGGACTCAGCCTGTGCGTGTGCCGACTGGATTTTTTCGTCGGCCTCGTGAAGACTACCCTGCTTGGCGGTGCGCATGTAGGCAATGGCGGCGATGGCACCCAAAACGATGCCAACGAGCGCTGCGATGATAGGCATGCTCACTCCTTTTTATGGATTCGTTACACAACAAAGCGAACCGTCCTTACGAACGGCTCGCGACATTTGAGTAATATGGGCGCAGCTTATGCGGGTCGGATACAGATAAACATATAAACAAACTCATCACAGATGAGCACATATCACAAAGCAAATGACAGCGTTTATCGTACGTTGAACCACAACAACTGTCAAATAAATGGCCCCAGCACGGCGGCTAAAACGCGGTGAACGGCAGGGCCACAAAACGCATACGCCTAAACCGCACATTCCTCACGTTCGGCATCGAGACGTGCCTTAACGGCATCGGCGGCGATGTGATACGAGAAGCCCTTGCCCATCAAAAACCGAACCAGTTTTTCGAATCCGCGCGTCTCTGGAACACGCCGCTTGGCGAGCAGGGCTGACGCACGCGCCAAATCGTCTTCGACGGCAAAATAATCCTCGGGATAACCGGGAATGTCGTCGAGCACGACATGACGGCGCTTGAGCTCGGTCTCGATTTTTCGCTGTCCCCAACCACGCCGCTTGCGTTCCTCGATAAAGTACGAGCAAAAGCGGTTCTCGTCTAAAAAGCGATACTCGGTGGCGCGCTCGACGGCGAAATCGATCGCGGGCTGGTGAAAGCCGTAGCGAGCCAGCTTGTCACGGACCTCACCCGTCGCATGGTCGCGGCGCGATAACATCTCGGTCACCATGGTAAGCGCACATTTACGCTCGATAAGCTGCACCGCATCACGAAAGTTATCCCAATCACAGGGAAGATCGGGGCGGTTTTTGACATACAGGCGCGCGACCCGCACGGGAATCCAAATGGACCGCTCAAAACCGCCCTCAAGCTCACAATCGATATGTGCGCAAGGCTTTTTGGACGCATACCCGCTCGAGAACAAGGAGGCCGCCTTCTTATCGGGAAAGACGACCGTGGCCTCGGTCACCGTATACGACATGAGCGTAACCGCTACTCGTCGTCATCATCGAGCATGGCGGAACCATCGATGGCGTAAAGCTCGTCAAACTCCTCAGGCGCAGGCTGATCGGTCAGCTCAACCTCGGACGGAGCATCGTCATCAAACTCAAGCCCGCAGGCAAGGCGGACCTTATGCTCAATCTCGTCGGCGCAATCGGGGTGTTCGCGCAGGAACGCCTTGGCGGCCTCGCGACCGTTGCCGAGCTTGTCCTCGCCATAGGCAAACCAGGAGCCCATCTTCTTGCAGATGCCGCACTCGACAGCCATGTCCAGAATCGAGCCCTCCTTAGAGATGCCCGTACCGTACATAATGTCGAACTCAGCAGAACGGAACGGAGCTGCCACCTTGTTCTTAACGACCTTGGCGCGCACGCGGTTACCGATAACCTCGTCCTTTAGCTTAATGCTGTCAATGCGGCGAATGTCGATACGCACCGAAGAGAAGAACTTAAGGGCGCGGCCGCCCGTCGTGGTCTCGGGGTTGCCGAACATGACGCCGATCTTCTCACGCAGTTGGTTAATGAAGATGCACGTCGTGTTGGACTTAGACAGCGAGCCGGCGAGCTTGCGGAGCGCCTGGCTCATCAGGCGAGCTTGCAAACCGACCGTGGTATCGCCGATCTCTCCCTCGATCTCGGCACGCGGCGTCAGCGCGGCGACGGAGTCGACGACGATGGCATCGATGGCGCCGGAACGCACGAGCATGTCAACAATCTCGAGCGCCTGCTCACCCGTATCGGGTTGGGAAATGAGCACCTCGTCGATATCCACGCCAATGCGCGCGGCATACGTGGGATCGAGCGCGTGCTCGGCATCGATAAATGCCACCACGCCACCCATTGCCTGAGCCTCGGCCAGGATCTCGAGCGAAAGCGTCGTCTTACCGGAGGACTCAGGACCGTAGATCTCGACGATACGGCCGCGCGGCACACCGCCGATACCAAGAGCGGCATCGAGTGCCAGAGCGCCCGTAGGAATGGCCTCGACCTCGAGCTCGGGACCACCGTCGCCGTACCTCATGATGGAACCCTGGCCGAATTTCTTCTCGATCTCTGCCTTGGTGGTGGCGATCATCTCATCGCGCTCTTTACCCGTCGTGCGAGCATGAACGGTACGTACGGGACCTGAATTCTTGGCCATGAATAGCCCTCCTCTTAACAACCTGCATCGATAATAAACGAACGGCTGTTCGTGGTCAACCGTTCAGGCCAATCATATGCAGTCGACCTTTCCAAAACCCAACCAAACGCCGACCAAACACTGACCAAATGCTTGACCATATAGGGCCAAATATGAACAAGGCAGGCAAAAATACGTCTACAACCAGCACATACGCCAAATGAGCCTAAGGTCCCTATCTCCACAATTAAGGGGCCCTAAGGCCCCTTAAAACACGTCTATTCCATAGAGTTGAGCACAAGGGCAATGCGTCCCAATGCCTCCGCGACCGCATGGGCACGAACACACGAACGGTCGCCCTCATAGTGGCAGCGCACAGAGTCCACGACCGGCACTTCCCCATCAGCCGCGCGATACGCCCAGCCAATATAGAAAGTGCCAGCCGGATCGTCCTCAGTGCCGCCGCCGGGGCCGGCATAGCCCGTTGCGCTCACTGCAATATCGCTCTGATACAGCTCCAGCGAACCCGCCGCCATCTCGCGCGCGGTCTGATGCGACACCGCGGTATAGCGGTCGAGCGTCTCCTGCTCAACACCCAAAACGCGATGCTTAATCTCATCGCAGTAGGTCACCGCACCGCCACGCAGCACCGCCGAGGCACCCGGGATATCGGCAATCGTCGAGGCGATCATACCAGCCGTCAGCGACTCAGCCGTCGAAACCGTCACGCCCCGAGCGCTCGCGCGCTCGACAATATCACGCGCCAGCTCCTCATTATGTGCGGAAATCTGCTCAAAAAAGTCCGTCATACCCACCAGGACCTAGACCGAAAAGACGATCTTGCGGCAGTTCCAGAAGTACTGGGCGCCCGAGATAACGGTCAGGACAACGGCAACGGCGTACAGGAAGCGCGACACCGAGTAGATGCCGAGCGTCAGCGCCACCGGGCCAAGGTGCAAGCCGGCCATCGCAAAAACGCACAGGTAACCGCAGATGGAGACCATCGTGGTTGCCGTCTTGTACTTGCCGAGCTTATCGGCCGCAACGACCACGCCGGCGGCACTCGCAACCATGCGAAGGGCGCTTACCAGCAGCTCTCGGAACAGGATAATAAACACGGACCAAACCGACACGGCACCAAAGTCCAAGAACAGCAGCAAGGCCGAGAACACGAGCAACTTATCGGCGATGGGATCCAAGAACTTACCGAAGTCGGTGATCTCGTTGCGTGAACGAGCCAGGTAGCCGTCGACCTTATCGGTACACGACAGGATGACGTACAGAATAAAGGCGGCGGCGGCGAGCGGGCCGTCGAAGGTGCTCCAATCCGTACCGGCAACGCTCGTGTGAGAAAGCGCCGACACGATCATGAAAACCGGGATAAAGACGATGCGCACGCACGTCACGATATTGGCGGGCGTCCAGACACTCGTCAGTTCCTTATTGCTCTCGTTAGCCACAACGCGCTCCTAGTCCACAACATGACCGATAAGCTCATAGCAGAAGCTATCGGTAAACTCGACGGTCAGAATATCGCCCACGGATGCCTCGCTGGCGTCCAGATGCACCGCGCCATCGGAATCGGGCGCCTGGAACCAGGCATGGCCGATCAGCTCGGTGCCGTCCTCGGTCTCTTCGATACCGTCAACGATCACCTGGGCGCGTTCGCCCACATGTGCGGCAGTTGCAGCAAAACCGAGCGACTCGGCCAGGTCCATGGCCTCCTGGGCGCGCTCGAGCTTGACCTCTTCGTCGACCTGACCCTCCATCTTGGCGGCCAGGCTGCCCTCCTCCTGCGAGTAGGCAAAGACGCTCGTGTAGTCAAAGCCGACGGTGTCCATAAAGTCGATAAGGTCGCGGAACTCGTCGTCGGTCTCGGTCGGGAAGCCGACCATGGCCGTGGAACGGATCACGATGCCGGGGATGCGCTCACGCAGATCGCGGAACAGGTCCTCGAGCTCCTGACGCGAACCGGAACGGCGCATGGCCTTGAGGATGCGTGCGTCGCAGTGCTGCACGGGGATATCGATATAGGGCAGCACCTCGGGCGTATCGCGAATCGTCTCGATAAGCTCGTCGGTCATGCCCTCGGGCTGCAGATAGAGCACACGGACCCAGACGTTCTGCGGACGCACGGCCTCGGCGACGGCGCGCAGCAGCTGCGCCAGATTGCGCGGCGAGCCCTCGGCGACGTCACCATCCGCAAAGTCGGTGCCCCAGATGCCCGTGTCCTGGCCGATCAGCACGATCTCTCGCACACCGCCGGCAACCAGGTCGCGCACCTCGGAGATAATGCTCTCGGCACTACGCGAGTGATAGCGGCCGCGGATGTAGGGAATCATGCAGAAGCTGCAAAAGCGGTTGCAGCCATCGGAAATCTTGACGTAGGCAACGGCACCCTCGACGGTACGCTTGACCTGAGGGATATAGGCAGCGATCTCACGCTCGACACCCAGCACGCCATCGATGACCGCCACGATGCCGTCCTCCTCGTCGGCCTTCACAAAGGCAGCAACCTCGGGCAGCTCGTCAGGCAGGTCGTCGCCATAGCGCGACGGCACACAGCCGCACATGACGATGGGGCAAGAACGAACGCCGTCCTGAACCTCGTTGGCGAGCTCGAGGGTGGTCTCGATGCTCTCGGACGTTGCGGAAGCGAGGAACGAGCATGTATTGACGATGGCGATATCGGCATCCTGCGGGTCGAATGCCTCCTCGTAGCCTGCGGCGGTCAAAAGAGAACGCATACGGTCGGTGTCAACCTCGTTCTTTGCGCACCCGAGGGTAATGTAGAGCACGGAGCCCAACGGTGTATCCATGTTGGAGAGCGGTCCTTTCGAATGATATTAGCGGTAGTTGGTGAACTGCAGCGGCTGGCCGTAGTCCTGGTCGCGCAGGAACTGGATAACGGTCTGCAACGCGTCCTTCGAAGCAGAGGAAACACGCAGCTTGTCGGCCTCGATGGTCACCTTGACCTTGAGCTTTTGGTCCTTGATGTCCTTATTGATCTTCTTGGCGGTCGCCTGGTCGATACCCTCGACGATATGGCCGAGCACGCGCACGGTGCCGCCCGATGCCGCCTGCGGAGCATCCCACGAGACAGCCTTGAGGTCGATGCCGCGCTTGATGAGCTTGGAGCTCAGAACATCGATGATCTGCTTGGAGACAAAGTCGGCCGGGGCGTTGATCATAAAGAGTTTGTCGCCCTTCGAAAGCTCGATCGTGGCGCCGGAATCCTTCAGGTCATAGCGCTGGGAAATCTCGCGCGTGGTCTGCTGGAAGGCGTTGTCGACCTCTTGCATGTTGACCTCGGACACGACGTCGAAGCTGGAATCTTTAGCCATGATGTTTCCTTTCGCGTACGAGCGGCTTAGTAGCTATCGTACGAATAGTCGGTAGAATCGGTGGGCGTCTGGCCGTCAGTTGCGGTATCGGCGCCATCCGTGGACTGGGCATCGGTGCCGTCGGTGGTATCGGCACCATCGGTGGTGTCGGTACCATCAGAACTTTCACCATTCTCGGAATCAGTCGTCTCCTTCTTGGGAACGGTGATCGTCACACGCGCCACGCCCGAGGTCTTGGTATCGTAACGGACCTTTTCGCCGTTCTTGGTAACGGTGACATCGGAAGGCTTGGACGTGGTGATCTCGATCGAGGACTCGGGCGTGTACTCCTGCTCAAAGGGGCCAGTCGCCTGGTCACCATAGACCGACTTACCGTCGACCTTGACCTCAATCCAGGCGGTCTTTCCCTTGGCAACGGAGACCTTGACCTTCGTTACCTCGTTCTCTTCCTTTTTAGCCGTCGTCTTGGTGGCGTCCGAATCGGTCGACTCATCCGTCGCATCATCGGTGTCTTCGTCCTCGTCGACCGTTTCGGTCTTCTTAGAAGACTTCTTGGGCGTCGTCTTGGTAACAGTGGGCGTCTCGGGCGTGGTCTCGGGCGTCGAAGATGCGCAGCCGCGCAGAAGTACCACGATGAGCACGATCAGCAGCAACGCCACGGCACCGATACCTGCGTAGACGATACGCGGATCGAGCCCGTTGTTTTGAGGAGCACGGGAACCGCCGCGTCCACGACTGGAACTGCTGCGGCCGCCTCCCTGAGGCATACGACCACGATTGCTATCGGAACGGCCGCGATAGCCACCCTGGCCCTGAAGGCTGCGCTGACCCGAGCGGGGCGCAAGTTCACCGCGACCTTGATAGCCACGCTGGCCCGCACGCGGAGCCGAAGAGCGCTGGCCATACGGCTGTGGTTGAGAGCGAAGACGCGGCGTCACCTGCGTGGTGTCGGCGTCCGCATAGCCACCGCGAGAGCGTCCGGTGGAGATACCACGGTGACCGCGATCGGAATAGCCGCCGTGGCCGTAGCCGGCACGAGGGTCACGCGCCACGCCGCGAGCAGCGGGAAGTGCACGGTCCTCGGGCATCGGCGTACTGCGGAACCGGTCACGCTGTGAGCGAATCTCCTCGCCCGAACCCGTCTCGGTAATATAACCGGCCTGCTGAGGACGCTGTCCATAGCGAGTCGAACGACCGCCCTGAACCATCAGGAAGCGCCCGTTATCGACAGAGGAACGCGAATTGACGTAGCCGGCGGCGTCCTGGAAACGACCGCCCTGCTGCGACGTCTCGCGTTCGTATGCCATCAGTTCGTCAAAGTAGGCATTGACGACCTCGCGCGGATTGAGGCCCAAAAAACGAGCATAGCTCGAAATCATGCCCTGCGCATAGCCGCGCGGCGGCATCGAAGCAAAGTTACCGGTCTCGAAAAACTCGATGATCTGCGGCCTGATTTTGATGGTGTTGGCGACCTGCTGAATGGAAAGGCCCATTCGGCGACGCTGCTCGAGCAGCATGTCACCAAAGCGTGCAGCCATCAGAATCCTCCAAACTCACGATCTTCACGTGCCATCTCGGCGTCGACAGATTCCAGCGCGGCAAGCCCTTCCTCGTCCAACAGGACCTCGCGCGGCTTGGAACCGTCGGGCGGGCCGACGACACCCTTTTCTTCCAGCATGTCCATAATACGCCCGGCACGCGCATAGCCAACCTTCAGGCGGCGTTGCAGGCCAGATGTGGAGCCCAGCTGCGATTCCACCACAATATGGGCGGCTTCCCAAATGAGCGGATCATCGTCTTGCGGCTCGGCGACTCCGGTGCGGACAATGCCGCCACCAGCCATGGACATGGAAGCGGGCGCCACGGCGGACAGAATCTCCTCGTGGTAGTCGGGCTCGCTCTGCGACTTGACGAACTCGACAATCTCGTTGATTTCGTCGTCCGAGACAAAGCAGCCCTGGATACGGCGGGGCTTGCCCCAGTCGACCTTGGAGAACAGCATGTCGCCCAAACCGGTGAGCTTCTCGGCACCCATCTGGTCGATGATGACGCGCGAGTCGATGCCCGTGGCGACGTTAAAGGCGATGCGGTTGGTGATGTTGGCCTTGATAAGGCCCGTCACCACGTTGGAGCTGGGGCGCTGCGTGGCAACGATAAGGTGAATACCGGCGGCACGGCCCAGCTGTGCAATACGCACGATCGAGGCCTCGACATCCTTACCGGCGACCATCATCAGGTCAGAGAGCTCGTCAATGATAATGACCAGGTAGGGCATCTTTTGCGGCGGGTTGTCGTAATGCTCAAACTCGCCAGCAGCCTGCTTTTCGTTGTAGGTCGAGATCTTACGCACGTTGAGACGCTCGAAGACCTTCAGGCGACGCTCCATCTCGGACACAGCCCATTGCAGAGCGCTCGCGGCCTGCTTAGGCTCGGTCACCACGGGCACATAGAGATGCGGAAGACCGTTATAGCCCGCAAGCTCGACGCGCTTGGGGTCGACCATAATCAGGCGAACGTCCTCGGGAAGGGCGCGCATGAGCAAGGTCGTGATGATGGAGTTGATCATCACCGACTTACCAGAACCGGTCGTACCGGCAATCAACAGGTGAGGCATCTTGGCGAGGTCGGCGACAACCGGCGTGCCCTCGGCGTCGCGGCCGATGGCGAGCTCGAGCGGACCGCCCTTCACATAGGGCAGCACGTCGCCCAGATTGACGTTCTGGCGCTTGCGGTTGGGAATCTCGATGCCCACGAGCGAGGTGCCGGGGATCGGGGCAAAGATACGCACCGACTGGGCAGCGAGCGAAAGCGCGATATCGTCCTCGAGGCTCGAGATTTTGCTCACACGCTCGCCCTCACCGGGCTGCAGCTTAAAGGTCGTCACCGTGGGGCCGGCGATCCAGCCGACCACGCGGGCACTGCGGCCAAACTCAAGCAAGGTGGATTGCAGTGACTCAGCGGTCTGCTCCAGCTCCTTGTCCGAAGACGCGGCGGAAGCCGACTGCGGGTTGGCATGCAGGATTTCGAGCGGCGGAAGCTTGAGGCCGTCCTCCTCTTCGCCCTCGTTATCTGCGGCGCCGTCGTCCACTCCCCCATCACGAGCCGCAGCCGATTCGATAGCACTCGTGGCAGGCGCATCGGCAACCTTGGGATGCTTTAAGAAGTCGGGAATCTGAGGTGCGGCCGAAACAGGGTTCACGGCAAACGGCGGCTCGGACTCGTCAACCTTGTCCGGATCGTCCTCCATCGAAAGCTGTCCAGTGACCTGCCCGCGCTTGGCGTGGCGACGCGGCAGCAAGGTTGTCTTGGCGGTCTCGAGCGGAGCCTCGTCGTCCTCGTCGTCACCCTCGGTGAGCTCAATCTCGCTATCGGACCAAGACGGGTCGGGCTCGCTTGTGTTGAGCTTGGGCGCAGCCTTGCCCTTCTTGGCATGGCGGCGCGGCAGCAGCGTGGTCTTGGCGCGCTCGGCTTCAACCGACTCGGATACGTCGACAAATGGGTCATCGTCCTCGTCGTCATCCAAAACCGGGTCGACATCGCCACCCATGACCGTGGTCACCGCGGCGTCAGTCCCCTTCTGGCGCAGAATGCTCAGGTGCGGACGAGCGACGCCGGGAACAGACAGGGCCTCTTCATCGCCCCACGGGCTCGCATTGACATCGGCACGTCGACGCTCGGCAAAATCGGCAGCGCGATCGCGTGCGGAGCGCAAAACGCCACCCACCGAAAAGCCGATAATGACCAAACCAACGACGACAAGCCCCAGCAAGACAACCATGGCGATAGGTTTACCCAGGGCGTTTTGCAAGGCACTTGCGATAAAGGCGCCAATGTAGCCGCCCGACACGGAAAGGTTCTGCGGCGTAAACATAAGGTCGCACGAATCGCTCGTGCCCGGCACCATCAGCGAAAGAATGGAGACGACGGCGATAAAGACCAAGGCGCCGCCCGCAACAGAGCGCACGTTGAGCGGCGAGTCCTCACCCAAAAAGAGCGTGGCGGCAAACAGCAAGATGACGATCGGCAGCACGTAGGCGCCCAGACCAAAGCCCAGGTGGTAGAAACCGGCAACCGCAGCCGTCACGGGCGCTGTTGCCGGAGAGATCACGGCAATGAAGGACGCGATCGCCAAAACTGCGATGACCACACCGGCGATATCGCGATTGGCCGAAGGCTCGACCAAGGGCTCAAAATCGTCGAAGTCTGCCTCATGGCCCTTATTGGCACGAAGATGGGAACCGGCACCCTTAGCAGATGCCGGTTGGTTGTTGGCCTTATTGCCTTTGGCGTTTTGTGCAGATCCGCGCGCCAAACTAAACCTCCATGACGACCGGGATGATCATCGGGCGAGTGCGCGTACGGCTCCAGATAAAGTTGGAGAGCGAGTCGCGCACGGCCTTGCGAATGGCGTCGGAACCGCTGCTGGTAAAGCTGAACTTGCCCTTCTCGATCGTCTTCATGATGGACGCGGAGGCATCCTCGGAGAACTGGTCGTCGATGGCAAACGAAACGCCGCGGCCCGAGAACTCGATGGCCTCGATCTTCTTGTGCTTGAGCGAGACGATGGCGACAGCCGTAACCATACCGTCGTTGGCGAGCTTCTGGCGATCGCGCAGGACGATGGGGTCGGTATCGCCGATGCGCAGACCGTCGACGTAGACGACGCCGGACTCGACGGGCGTGCCGCGCTTGACGATGCCGCCACGCATCTCGAGCGTGTCACCGTTATCGAGGATAAAGATATGATCGTCCTTGAGACCCATCTTACGGGCCAGCTGGGCATGGGCGCGCAGATGCACGGCCTCACCGTGAACCGGCATAAAGTACGTGGGCTTGGCCATGGCAATCAGGAGCTTGAGCTCCTCCTGGCTACCGTGACCGGAGACGTGAACGAGAGCGCGGTTCTTATCCCACACGTCGCAGCCGAGCTTGGCAAGGCTGTTGACGACCTGCTGGACGGCTTTCTCATTGCCGGGAACAGGAGTTGCCGAGAGGATAACGGTATCGCCCTCATGGATGGAGAGCGTCTTGTGCTCGCCATTGGCCATGCGGGACAGGGCCGACAGCGGCTCGCCCTGCGAACCGGTGCACATGACGACAATCTTGTCGTCGGGCAGGTTATCAATGTCGAAGGCATCGATGATATCGGCATCATCGATGTTGAGGTAGCCCAGCTCGCGCGCCACGCGGGTGTTCGTGAGCATGGAGCGACCGGTCACAACGACCTTACGGCCGCACTTGCGGGCGGCATCGCAGATCTGCTGCAGACGATGGATGTGGCTCGAGAACGACGCGACGAACACGCGACCCGGCGCGTTCTTGATGGCGTGCAGCAGGTTGGGACCAACCTCGGCCTCGGACTTGGTAAAGCCGGGAACCGTGGCATTGGTGGAGTCGGAAAGCAGCAGGTCGATGCCCTGCTTGGCAAAGCGGCTGATAGCGGCATAGTCGGGCGTAACGCCATCGATGGGCGTCTGGTCGAGCTTAAAGTCGCCGGTGTGCATAACGGTGCCCTGATTGGTGCGGATGAACACGCCCAGAGCGCCGGGGATGGAGTGCGTCATCGAGAAGAAGTCGAGCGAGATGCCGCCGAGGTTGACATGGCTGCCGCCCTTGACCTCGCGGAACTTGGGTGCGCGGATGCGGAACTCAGAAAGCTTGCCCTCGATAAAGCCAAGCGTCAGCTTGCTCGAGAAGATGGGCACCTTATTGTTGAGGTCCTGCAGCAGATACGGAAGCGAACCGGTGTGGTCCTCGTGGCCGTGAGTGACGACGATACCGCGGAGCTTCTCCTCGTTCTCCAGAACATAGGTGTAGTCGGGAAGCACCAGGTCGATACCAGGCTGGGAGTCATCCGGGAACATGAGGCCGGCGTCGACGAGCACCATGTCGTCGCCGCACTCGAAGACCGTCATATTCTTGCCGATGCCGTCAAGGCCGCCGAGCGGGATGATCTTCAAGGGAGATGATTTTTTAGCTGCCATAGGTTAGTGTGGTTTCCTTTCTTCGAAACGGGTCTGGAACAACCGACGGGGCGCTTCTGGCAAACCGACCGCCGGGAACGTACAAACATGCATCACCGAGTCGATGCAGTAACCACAGTATGATACCCATTTGCACAACAACAGACCACCCATGCATCAAAGCCCCATCTGAACCGGTCTATCCCGCCGGTTTCCCGTGGGGTGGGCACTGATGAAGTTTCCTGCTCTACAGTCCTGCTCACGACGGAGGCCACATTAAGTGGCCTCCT
>OGCO01000532.1_pt1 | contig 63789 bp, 54 predicted proteins | sample 1570171 | NCBI WGS metagenome assembly OGCO01 (sample SAMEA4370583, study PRJEB24528) | human gut metagenome
TTGTATGTCTCGGGATTTTGGCATATTCATGCCAAAACACCTCGCGGTACAGTGGCTACTGAATAGTTACTTTTATTTTACTTATTTTCATTCTTGCCGCAAAGATAATCAATAAACTGCTGTGCCGTCCTGCCCGACAGTCCACCATGCTGCAATTCCCACTTATTGGCCTCAAGCAGAAGTTCCTCCTCCGGCATCTCCACCTGATGTCTTTCTGCAAGCGTCTTCACGATATTCTGGAACTGCTTTTTATCCGGCGCGCAGAAGAAAATCGACACACCAAATCTTGCAACCAGAGACAGTTTCTCCTGAACAGTATCGGAAGAATGCAGATCATCTCTTCTCTCTTCTTTATCCGAGAATTTCTCCCGAACCAGATGTCTTCGATTAGAGGTCGCATAGATCAGAATATTATCCGGTTTTTTCTCCAGACCGCCCTCGATCACAGCCTTCAGATACTTATATTCGATTTCAAATTCTTCGAAAGACAGATCATCCATATAGATAATAAACTTGTAATTCCGGTTTTTCACCTGTGCGATAATATCATTCAGATCCTTGAACTGGTGTTTGTACGCCTCTATAATACGAAGTCCCTGATCATAATACTGATTCAGGATACCCTTGATGCTTGAAGATTTTCCTGTACCGGCATCACCAAACAGCAGACAGTTATTGGCCGGCCGCCCCTGTACAAATGCCTCTGTATTATCGATCAGTTTTTTCTTGGCAATCTCATAGCCGACCAGGTCGTCCAGATGCACATGGGCAATATTGGTAATCGGCACGATCCGGGCAGGAGTCACCGTTCCGTCGATACGAAATGCCTTGTGAAGTCCCAGTTTACCAACACCGAATTCTTTATAAAACTGTACCATATCATCCATGAATTCTTCCGTGGACTCTGCTTTTGCCAGTTTCTGCGCCAGTGTACAGATCCGGTCACGGATCCGTTTATTAAAGACCTTGCTGCCTTCATTGATATTCTGATAATCGGTGATCAGACTGCTGTCCACCGACGGATAAATCTTCTCCAGTTCTTTCAGATCAAAATCATACAACTGTTTAAAGATTTCAAAGTCATGCATCGCGAATGCATTAATAGTGCCTTCCACCGGACCTACGATCTCACAGGCCGTACTGAACGCATTTTCATGATTGACCAGCAGATAGGTCAGATAATCATGCCACAGGTTTCCCGCAAACCCGTAGGTTCCTGCCATCTCTACCAGCTGATGAATACATGCAAAATACTCCCCGTCCTTTCCGTAGAGTACCTTCGGATGAGAGATATCTTCCATCAGCATGGTCATCTTCTCCAGCAATTCTCCCTGTTCAAAATCACGATATAAAATGCATTCTCTTATTCCTGTCATTGTTCTTACCTGTCTTTCTTACTTCTCAATATGTAATTACTTATTCCGGCTGTTCCCTGTCTTCGCAGCCGGACAGTTTCATATATCATTAATAATTTCCAAGAATCCGCAGATTGTTCACCTCTCTGGAAATACCATACAGTGCATTCTTCACACCGCTGTCACTCAGATTTCCTTCAAAGTCAACAAAGAAACGATATTCCCACTTTTTCTCCGGAATCGGACGGGATTCGATCTTTGTCATATTCAGATCATTATAGATAAAATGGGACAGTGTGTTATACAGACTTCCACTCTCATGTGGAATCTCAAAACATACACTGATTTTTCCTGCTTCTTCCTGATAAATCTCTTCTTTTGATACGATAATAAAGCGTGTGGAATTCTGCCGACTGGAGAATACATGCGGTTTTAAAATCTGAAGTCCGAAACACTGTGCCGCATATGGGCTGGCAATTGCCGCCTGAGTCAGATCTCCGTCTTCTTTTACTTTCTTTGCCGCCATTGCGGTGTTCAGATACTCTTCCGCTTTCCATTCCGGATGCTGCTCCAGAAACTTTCTACACTGAGACAGTGCCTGCGGATGAGAATACACGGTCTTGATATCTTCCAGTGTGGCATTTTTCAGACCCATCAGAGCATGATCCACCTGAATGATCTGTTCACCCACGATGCTGTGATGGTATTCCACCAGAAGATCATAAATATCAGCAACGATACCGGCAGTAGAATTCTCGATTGGCAGTACCGCGTAATCCGCATCTCCGTTTTTGATCGCTTCCATGGCATCCCGCCAGGTTTCCACATTGTAATTTTCAATGGATTCCCCGAAAAAGCTATGCATCGCAGTAAAACTGTATGCTCCTTCGACACCCTGAAATACTACTTTGGCCTTCTGCATCGGCAAAGAAGAAACTTTCCGGAACGGAATCTTTTCTGCTTTGCCTTTTTCTGCCAGTATCCGGTACTGCAGTTTCCGGCTCATCGCCATCATCTGCCGGAACAGCTCGTAGACACCTACACGGTTAAAGGAGTTGGATGCATACTTTTCCAGTGTATTCAGTTTTTCTTTTTCCCGCTGTGGATCCAGTACTGCTTTATTGTTGGAAATCTTATATTCCGCCACCTCTGCACTCAGCTGCATCCGTTTTTCAAAAAGTTCTACGATTTCTTTATCAATACCATCAATCTGATCTCTGATCTCGAGTAAATCCAATACTTTATTATCCATTTTTTCTTTTCCTATTCCAAATTTTCACTTAATTTTGTCAGATCACCGATAAAAGACAGCGAACCGAATGCCACGATCACATCTTCTTTTCCGGCCAGCTTCATGCCAAGCTGCAGGGCTTCCTCCAGAGAATCTGCCACATATACCTGTTTCGGTGTCTTATATCTGCAAAGAACCTCTCCCAGCTCTTTGGCGGGAAGTGCCCGGGGATTATCCGGGGTTTCCATCGCAATGATCTCCCTTGCCATCGGTGCCATTCTTTCTGCAATGGTTTCATACTGTTTGTCCCGAAAAACTCCCATCAGGAAAACAAACTCTCTGTTCGGAAAATACATTCTTAAAGATTCCTGCAGTTTTCTGGCCGCATCCGGATTATGTGCACCATCTACTACCAGATAAGGGTCTTTTTTCAGAATGGTAAATCGACCATTCCATCGTGCTTTTTCCATACCACTTCGGATCTGCTCCCCGGAAATCTGATACCCTGTATCCTGCAGAGCCCGAATACCCGCCAGTGCAAGCACTGCATTTTCCAGCTGATGTGAACCGGCCAGATGAATGGTATAGGTCTCTTTCTGATAACGGAATACCATGTGGTCAAGATCTGCTGTTACAAGCTCTGCTTCTGTTTTATCCCCAACATACAGCGGGCATCCCAGCTTCTTACTTTCCCGTTCGATGACATCCATCGCCTCTTTTTCCTGTCTGCAGGTGACAACACGGCTGCCGGGTTTGATAATACCGGCTTTCTGACCGGCGATTTCTCCCAGCGTATTCCCCAGATACTCCATATGATCCATACTGATGGATGTGATCACCGCCAGTTTTGTATTTCTGATCACATTCGTTGCATCTGTCTTTCCGCCCATGCCACACTCCAGCAGGACAAAATCACAATTCTTTTCCTTATAATATAGAAAAGAAATGGCAGTCTCAATCTCAAAAGGAGACGGCAGCGGCTTATGCTCTTCTTCCAGTTCCCCGATAGCTTTCACCACGGGATCCATCAGTCGCCCGAAAGCTTCTTCTTCGATATATACTCCGTTGATCTGGATCCTTTCCCGGTATTCATACAGTGTGGGGGAGATAAATCTGCCGATCCGGTAACCTGCTTCCTGAAGGACTGCTGCCAGATACGCACCAACACTGCCTTTCCCATTGGTTCCAGCGATATGGATAAACTGCAGAGTTTCCTGTGGATTCCCCAGTTTTTCCAGCAGGCAGGTAATTGCTTCCAGTCCCATTTCACCGCCGAACCGATGACTTTCATCTATATATGTTCTTGCTTTTATATAATCCATAAAATATGGAACCTCCTATTGCGAGTAAACTGTTGTTATTATAGTACAAACGACACCATTTGACAAGGAACAGTTATTCCTGAAAATCCGACAAAATCCTTTATTTTTCTCTTGCAATCCAAAAGCATTTATTATATGATGTTAGGCAGAGTAAAAATCGATGGTACTCTTTATAGTTTTATAACATACAAGGAGGTATATGATGAGACATCTGATGAGTCCTCTGGATCTCTCCGTTGAGGAGCTTGAGCATCTGCTGGATCTGGCAAATGACATTGAACAAAACCCTGAAAAATACGCACACGCCTGTGATGGTAAAAAGATTGCTACTTTGTTCTATGAACCAAGTACCCGTACTCGTCTCAGTTTCGAAGCTGCCATGATGAATCTTGGCGGAAAAGCTCTTGGTTTTTCTTCCGCCGATTCCAGTTCCGCTTCCAAAGGTGAAAGCGTTTCTGATACCATTCGCGTTGTTTCCTGTTTTGCAGACATCTGTGCCATGCGTCATCCAAAAGAGGGTGCCCCGCTGGTCGCTTCTTTGGCTTCTAAAATTCCCGTGATCAATGCCGGTGACGGCGGACATCAACATCCTACTCAGACATTAACTGATTTATTAACGATTCGTTCTCTTAAGGGACGGCTGGATAACATTACGATCGGTCTTTGCGGCGATCTGAAGTTTGGACGTACCGTACACTCTCTGATCGAAGCTCTGGTTCGTTATCCAAACGTAAAATTCGTCCTGATCTCTCCGGAAGAACTCCGTATCCCGGACTATATCCGTGAAGATGTGCTGAAAGCCAGTGGTCATGAGTTTGAGGAAGTAACCCGTCTCGAAGACGCACTGCCAAAACTGGATGTTCTTTACATGACACGTGTACAGAAAGAACGTTTCTTCAATGAAGATGATTATGTTCGTATGAAAGACTTCTATATTCTGGACAAGGAAAAAATGAAACTTGCCGGACCGGATATGCTGGTTCTGCATCCACTGCCTCGTGTCAATGAAATCTCCACAGAAGTAGATTCTGACCCAAGAGCTGCATATTTTAAACAGGTACAGTACGGCGTCTATGTCCGTATGGCACTGATCCTGACTTTACTGGAGGTAAAAGTATGTTAAATGTAGGACGTATCGAAGAGGGATTTGTTCTGGACCACATCAAAGCCGGCAAATCCATGACAATTTATCATGATCTGAAACTTGACAAACTGGACTGCTGTGTTGCCATCATCAAAAACGCCCGCAGCAACAAAATGGGAAAAAAAGATATCATCAAAGTAGAATGCAGCGTAGATATGCTGGATCTTGATATTCTCGGATTTATCGATCACAACATCACTGTGAACGTGATCCAGAACGGCAAGATTACCTCAAAGAAAGAACTGCATCTTCCGTCTCAGGTAGTCAACGTGATCCGTTGCAAAAACCCTCGCTGTATCACTTCTATCGAACAGGAACTGGATCAGGTATTTATCCTGACCGATCCGGGAAAAGAAGTATACCGTTGCAAATACTGTGAAGAAAAATACAGAGGACACCGTAATAAATAAAAATGAGGACCGTGATGACTGTGGAACATTCAAACACAGAGAATACTACTGCACTTCGTATCTATTATTGCGGAAGGGAGCAATGTGCTCCCGGACACTTTTGGGGGCCGGCTATCCGCCCCCATTATTTGCTTCACGTTGTTTTGCATGGAAAAGGGGAATTCTTCTATCAGGAGAAAAAGTATGAGCTTTCTGCCGGCGATGCCTTTTTAATCGAACCGATGCAGACCCATTATTATCAGGCAGACAAAGAAGATCCCTGGGAATATGCTTGGGTTGGATTCGACGGAAGCTGCGTGGAAGAGGTTCTCTCCTCCACAATTTTCCAATCTTCCCCTGTCTTTACCACGGACTCTGCTCTGTGTATTCAGCCCATGATCCGGCTGAATGCCCTGTTTTTTGCTCCCGAAAAGAATCCACTGGGACTGGCATCTGCTTTTCTCCGGCTGCTCTCCTGTATGACCCGTCTGGACACTTCCGGTCGAAATGATCACAATGAACAGTATTATCAGCAGGCACTGGAATATATCAGCAATAATTACTCCTATAATCTTAAGATTCAGGATATAGCAGATTATATCGGCGTGGACAGAACTTATCTTTACAAAATTTTTATGCGGGAAGCGCAGATTTCTCCGAAACAGTATCTCCTTCAATACCGGATCCGTGCGGCAGCAAAACTTTTACAGACACAAAATTATAACGTGACAGAGATTGCTTATTCCTGTGGCTTCCGTGATTCCGCTGCTTTCTGCTATCATTTTCGACAGCAGATCGGCATGACACCAAGACAGTACCGGGAAAAGATACGAAGTGGTACTTATTAAGCAAGTATCAATCCGGATCCGCTTGTTGTTCGCGTAAAAAGATGAAAGGAATCGGGAGTCAGAATAATCTGACTCCCGATTCCTTTCATCTTCTCTTTTATCCTATTCTTTTATCATAGCTGTGTGGTCTATTCTATTTTTCTTTCACACCCATCCGGTTAATCTGTGTTGCAATATAACCGGCACCATATCCATTGTCGATATTTACCGTAGCAATCCCGTTGGCGCAGGAATTGATCATCGTGAGCAGCGCGGATATTCCATTCATACTGGCACCATATCCCACGGAAGTAGGTACGGCGATCACCGGTTTGTTCACCAGACCACCCAGCACGCTTGCCAGTGCGCCTTCCATCCCTGCCACTGCAACCACGCAGTTTGCATCCTGGATCGCATCCAGCCTTGCAAAAAGACGATGGATACCGGCCACACCCACATCATAGATCCGTTCTACTTTTGCTCCGAAATATTCTGCCGTCTGTGCGGCTTCTTCCGCTACCGGGATATCAGCTGTTCCCGCTGTACATACAGCAATCAGGCCGACACCCTCTTTCTTTTCTTTATTCTCTATTTTCAGGATATGCGAGATCGGATCGTACTGGATCTGCGGATAAATTTCTTTCAGCATCTGGTACTGATGCTCGGATGCTCTGGTTCCAAATACCTCTCCATTCGCTTCATATAACCGTTTTACGATCGGCACCAGATGTGCATCTGCCTTTCCACTGCAAAAGATCACTTCCGGAAAACCGGAACGGATCTGGCGGTGCATATCCAGTTTGGCATATCCCATCTCATCAAAAGGAGCTTTCCGAAAATAGTGTTCTGCATCTTCAACAGAAATCTCACCCTGTTTTACTTTTTCCAATACTTCTCTCATATCCATCTCTTTGTTCACCTTGTTTTCCTGCTCAATCTTCCTTTGTGATACGTTCTGTTTTCCCTGTTTATTCAGGCAAACACCAGTCTCATGACCTGGTCTACTGTTTCTACCGGAACGATCTCCAGTTTTTCTTTCACTTCTTCTGCTACTTCTTCCAGATCTCTCTCATTTTCTGCGGGAATAAATACTTTTTTGATACCTGCCCGCTGAGCTGCCATCAGTTTTTCAGGAAGACCACCGATTGGCATCACACCACCCCGCAAAGATACCTCACCGGTCATGGCATATTCCGGATTCACCGGTGTATCTGTCACCAGCGAAGTCAGTGCCGTCACCAGTGTGATACCTGCGGAAGGACCGTCTTTTGGAACTGCACCGGACGGGACGTGGATATGCAGATCATTTTCTTTAAATAGATCAGCTTTGTCCGGATGACGTTTTTTCACCAGTGTGATCGCAATCTGTGCTGATTCTTTCATCACATCTCCCAGCTGTCCGGTGATCGTGATTTTTCCGGAACCTTTGGTAAAAGAAGTCTCGATAAACAGAATCTCTCCACCGGCGCTTGTCCATGCAAGTCCGGTCATCACACCCGGCTGTGGATGTTTCAGGATCGTATCATGGATGATCCCCGATCCCAGGAATTCCTGTACCCGTTTTTCATTGACAGTAATACTTTTTTGCTCTCCCCGGACCAGTTTGACCGCAGCATTCCTGCAGATCACATCCACCTGCTTCTTTAATCCGCGCACACCTGACTCTGCGGTATATTCCGCAATTATTTTCTCCAGGGCACCATCCGTAACCTTCAGGTTCTGCGCCTTGATTCCCATCGCTTTCATCGCTTTCGGAAGCAGATGTCTTCTTGCGATATGAAACTTCTCCAGTGGTGTATATCCCGGAAACTGAATCACTTCCATACGATTTAACAGCGGTTCCGGAATCGTATCCGTACTGTTTGCCGTACATACAAAAAATACATTTGACAGATCATAGGGCACATTCATATAGTGATCTGTAAAGCTGTAGTTCTGTTCCGGATCCAGCACTTCCAGAAGGGCACTTGCCGGATCTCCGCCGTAATCTTTTGCCAGTTTATCCACTTCGTCCAGCACCATAACAGGATTCTGAGCCTTACTTCGTTTCATACCTTCCATAATCCGGCCAGGCATTGCACCTACGTACGTTCTTCTGTGACCACGGATCTCTGCCTCATCCCGGATGCCTCCAAGGCTGATTCTTACATATTCCCGGTGCAGTGCCCTTGCGATACTCTGACCGATACTGGTTTTACCGGTACCCGGAGCACCCACAAACAGCAAAATAGAACCGGACTGTTTTTTATTCAGTGCCATCACAGCAAGCTGTTGAATGATACGTTCTTTCACTTTCTTCAGACCGTAATGATCTTCATCCAGAATCTCCTCTGCTTCCTGCAGATTGATCTCCGACTGTTCTTTTGTTTTCCAGGAAAGTGAAGTTACAAAATCCAGGTAGTCATACAGCATACCATATTCATGACTGTCTTTTCCTTCCTGTTTCATCCGGTTCAAAACTTTCTCAGCCTCTTTCCTGGCTTCTTCATTCATGCCGGACTGTGCAATCTTTGTTTCAAATTTACGTACATCCGATATATTCTCCGGATGCATCTCATCCAGCTGCTGTTGCAGCAGTTCGATCTGTTTTTTAATCGCAGATTCCCGGTATGCCTGTTCATGAATCTCTTTCTGTGCTTCTTCAGCTTCTTCGCCTACATGGAATATCTCCATAAATTCATAAACAGCTTCCTCAATTTTTTTGCATCGTTCTCTTCTGGAATCTGTCTCTATGATACCATATTTCTCTTCCCATGTGATATTAAAATAAGAAGAAAGTGCACATCCTATTTCTTCTACATTTTTCCAGTGCAAAATCACCCCACGGGCCCAGACTCCCCATGGGAATCCTTTGACGAAACGAAGGATATCCTGTTTCATCTTTTCAAACAATGCTTTCTCTTCTTCTTTCGGAAAATCATCTACATCCGGAAGAATCGAAGCATCTGCAGTAATCACACCATCTTTTCCCATCTCAGTATCAGAAATCTGTACCCGTTCTCTCACTTTGACACGTACATTTCCTTCTTCATCTACGCTGTCGATGGTGCCAATCACACCAATGGGATAAAAATCATCCGGTGTCATCTGCTCCTTTTCTTCTTTTTCCATTACAAATAATATATCTTCTCCAACAGATTCTGCTGTTATCTCTCCACTGGGAAACACATCTTTTTTAAAGAAAAATGTCACACCTGGCAGTAACAACAGGTCAGAAATCGGCAATGTAATCATTATGTTTCCTCCTTGTTCTTCTTTTGTTAGCACTCATTCTTTACGAGTGCTGATTTTTCATCTTCTATTCTATCACGTTATTTTGAAAATGCAAGTAAAATACGTAAAAAAAGAAAAGCAACCCGAACCTTGTATTCTGATCACTTTTCTTCTTTTTGCTGTAATGTATATCAACCCTTGATTACATGAACCGTTTTGCTGATACATTTGCTGTGTTTCTACCTATTATAATAGCAACTCAAAAACTATGTTTTTGTCAGGTGAAGCGGCGAATCGCAAGGATTGTCTTGCAATTTGCACTTCTGTCATGGGTGATACCCCATTTTGTTCCTTTCGCTTCCACGATTCCGCCATTTCCGTCGTAGATAGCCACATGTCCGGAATAACAGATCACATCACCTGCTCTTGCTTCAGATAAACTTGAAACTGCTGTACCAAGGCTTCTCCATCCTGCTGATGTGGTATAACCACCACTGTAAGCACCGGTGTTTTTCAGCACCTGATATACAAAATGAGAGCAATCAATACCATTGGTCAGGGAATTACCACCCCATACGTATGGATTACCGACAAACTGATCTGCATATGCTACGATAGAACTGCCGGATGCTCCACTGCTGTTTACGGAACCGGAACTGCCTGTCGAACTGCTTTTGTCTGAACTGCTACCTGAACTTGCAGTACTGTTATTGGTGCTTGTACTGCCGGAACTTGCCGTACTGCTGCCTGTTGCTGCATTACTGTTGTTTGTTGTACTGTTGTTTCTGCTGTTTCCACTGCTCTGTGAAGCCGAACTGTTGCCGGAAGAAGTACTTGTCGAGCTTGCTGCTGCTGCCTGCTGACGGCTGGCTTCTTCGGCTGCTGCCTGCTGTCTTGCTGCTTCTTCTGCCGCTGCCTGCTGACGGGCTGCTTCCTCAGCCGCCGCCTGTCTTGCCGCTTCTTCTTCAGCCTGTCGTTTTTCTTCTGCAATCTGATCCAGCTGCGCCTGTTGCTGGCTGATCAGATTACTGATCTCATTTGCCTGCTGCTGGGCTGTTGCAATCTGGGCTTCGTAATCACTGCTCGTTGCTTTCTTTTCATCCATCTGTGCCTGTAAGTCTGCCTGCTGGCTCTGCAGATCTGCCTGCTGGCTTTCCAGGGATGCTTTCTGTGTCTCCAGGTCACTTTTTTGTGTCTCCAGATCCGCTTTCTGATTCTCCAGATCTGCCTTCAGATCAGACACCTGCTGTACTACTTCTTTAAAAGCTTCCAGTTGTTTCCTGTCGTAATCATGCATGTTCTGTGCATATTCCACTTTATTCAGAAGAGATGTGATACTGTCCGCACCGCTTAACATATTCAGCCATGCTTCATTTCCACCATTCTCATATATGTACTGGATACGTTTTTTCATATCCGCATACTGCTTGTCGCGATCTGCCTCTGCATCCTGCAGCTGGCCGGCAGTTGTCTCAATCTCTCCCTCTTTTTCCGTAATATCTGCTTCTTTTTGTGCAATTCCATCTTCTGTACTTGCAATGTCTGTTTTGGTAGCATCAATCTGAATCATCAGATCTACCATATCTGCATCCATAGCATTGATTTCTGACTGGATCTGCTGCTGCTGTTCAGACAAAGAAGCAATGGTATCATTTGTCTGACTTAACTGGCTCTCTGCCTGGGCTTTCTGCTGTCTGATATCTGATTCTGTATCCGCAAAAACCGTAAAAGACTGAGAAACCATCATTACAAGTCCCAAAAACGCACATACTACTCTTTTTTTCATGTATAACCTCTCTTTTTATTACCTTTGTTGCTTTGTTTTTTAATGACTTTGTAACAATTTCGTTACTTTTTATATACTACCACTTTCCAGGAGCAAATGCAAGAAGTATGTCTCATAATTCGCAGAATATTCACAGAATGGCTATTGTTCACTCCATTCCCAGTAACTCGCTTCGCGATGCACAGAATTTTCATCAAAAAAAGAGAACCGGATCTTTTCCCCGGTTCTCTTTTTATTGATTATCCCTTATTCACGGCCTTTTTTGCTTAATCGATCAGGTTCTGCATGCTCTTCAGTCCTATAACCAGCGTAGAAGTATTATGCAGCAATGCGGAAGTGGTTGGCTGTATGATACCAGTCACACCAAGAGCGATCAGTCCGGCATTAATCAAAATAATCGAACGATAGTTCTTGTGGATCCGTTTCATCAGCCCGTTACTGATTGCTTTTAATGTAACAATTTCGTAAAGATTATCCGCACCGATTGTTACATCTGCTATTTCACGGGCAATCTCCGCACCGTCACTGATAGCGATTCCCACATCTGCAGCTGACAGAGCCGGTGAATCGTTGATACCGTCACCGATCATGATCACTTTTCGTCCTGCTGCTTTTTCACGTTCCACAAATCCCGCTTTATCTTCCGGCAATACTTCCGAATAATATTCATCTACACCAATCTGTGCTGCTACAGCTCTTGCGGTACGTTCGCTGTCTCCGGTCATCATAACTACTTTGCTGATTCCCGCCCGTTTCAGAGAATTGATCACCGGGAACGCTTCCTGACGGATCGGATCATGGATACAGATCACCGCAGCCAGTTTTCCGTCAATAGCCAGATACAGATGGGAATACTCTTCCGGAAGTACTGCGAATTTTTCTTCCATGCCGTCCGGAATCACACAATGTTCATCTTCGAAGACAAAATGAGCACTTCCGATGATTACTTTATGTTCATCTATCATTGTGGATATCCCATGTGCAACAATGTATTCTACTTTAGAATGCATCTCTTCGTGGAAAATATTCCGCTTTTTGGCGGCATCAACCACAGCCTTCGCCATAGAATGCGGAAAATGTTCTTCCAGGCAAGCTGCGATACGAAGCAGTTCTTCTTCGGAACGATCACAGAAGGTCTCTATTTTAGCAACTGTTGGTTCTGCTTTCGTCAGTGTACCGGTCTTGTCAAATACGATGGTATCGGCCTGTGCGATCGCTTCCAAGAATTTACCACCTTTTACCGTGATATCATACAGACTGGCTTCCCGGATCGCCGAAAGCACGCTGATCGGCATCGCCAGTTTCAGCGCACAGGAGAAATCTACCATCAGTACCGCCAGTGTCTTTGTCATATTTCGTGTGAGCAGATAGGTCAGACCGGTACCCGCCAGTGTATACGGAACCAGACGGTCTGCCAGATGTTCTGCTTTTCCTTCCACGTTGGACTTAAGTTTTTCGGACTCTTCGATCATGGTAACGATCTTTTCAAACTTACTTCCACCGTTGACTTCCTTGACACAGATGGTCAGTTCGCCCTCTTCGACCACGGTTCCGGCATATGCATATTTCTGTGCATTCTTCTGAACAGGAACCGATTCTCCGGTAAGTGATGCCTGGTTGACCATAGCATCTCCGGCTGTTACCACACCGTCAAAAGGAATCACATTGCCCATATGAACAACGATCTCATCTCCTGTCCGGATCTGATCTGACGGAACCAGAATCTCCTGTCCGTCTTTCATCAACCATACTCTGGATACGTGCAATGACATGCTTCTTGCCAGATCATCTACAGATTTTTTATGGGTCCACTCTTCCAGAATCTCTCCGATTCCCAGAAGAAACATGGTGGATCCTGCGGTCTCAAAGTCTCCGCGGAAAATGGATACACCAATCGCAGTTGCATCCAGAACCGGGACTTCCAGTTTTCCTTTAGCAATCGTCCGTACTCCATGCCACAGATATTTCACCGATTTGACTGCAGTGATCACGGAACGGACAGATACCGGAAGAAACATTTTGCTTCCCATACGCATAACCACTTTATTGACCAGTTTTTCCCAGTACTCATTCTGCAGTTCCCGGCCGGAATTTTTCAGATAAGTCTCCGGTACTTTGGCTGTCTCATAATGGAAAACTTTCAGTGCTCGGATTACTTCTTCCCGGTCTCCCACAAAATTAATTGTGGCATCCTGTGTTTTCTCACGGACTTTCACTCCTGTCACCAGTTTCTGGCTGCTCAGATAATAAAGTAACGTATCCGCCTGCTCAAATGTCATATGATTCTGAAGAAGATGAACACGCATACGTCCCCTGATTTCATGTTTGATTATAAATTTCATTGAATAACACTGTCCTTGTGTGAGTTTAGCATTTTATTCTTCTGTAAAATCTTCTGCTGTCTCTGCAGTCTCCTCTGTATCTTCATCTTCTACAACAGCTGTTTTTGCTGCACGTTCTTCGTTGATCTGCTGTGCTTCCGCATAAATATCTTCTGCATTTTCCTGAACAGATGTTACCACTTTCATTACACAGGATTTTGCGCGCAACACTGCTGCTGTGCAGTTTGCATAGAATTTTTTAGCATCATCGCTGGCAAGAATCTTGATTCCAGCAGTGCCAAACAGGACACCACCTGCGAAAATACCTGTTTTTTTTGCGTCGAAATTTTTTAAAATGTTTGCCATAATATTCTCTCCTTTGTGTATGAAAATTTTGTTTATCAATTATTATATCGCCTTAGAAATAATCTTCAAGTTATTTCTTCTTTAATGATAATTTTTCTCAATTAATCCCGTTTTGCCGGATCAATTGCTGCTATGCAATATAACAAAACAATCCCAGACACGCTCTAGGAGGCCTGTCCGGGATTGTTCGTGTATTTTACAATTCTTTTTCCAGTCATATAACCACAGCTTTCCAGTCCACAGGTCAGTACCTGACGGAACTTTCTGTCAGAAAGCTGAAGCACCGTGCCGTCATCCAGTTCCATTCTGCAACAGGGAACACATTCTAATTCTTCGTCAACATCACTGCCGGTAAATTTATACATGTTTTTCCGGCTGATCGCTCCGATTTCTTCTAATGTATTCACCATGCGGTACACGGTTGCTGCTCCGATACTGGAATCTTGTTTGCAGGCTTTGTAATAAATCTCCTTGCAACAAGAGCAGTCCTCATCCAGAATAATATCAAGGATGATGCGCCGCTGCCGGGTGATCCGGCAGCCACGCTCTCTTAATTTTGAAATTATGATACTCTTTGGCTCTTTCTGCAATTAATGTCAACACCTCCAAATAGTACCTTTAATGGCTGCAATGTCCTCCGCAATGTGCACAGTCACCACCGCACTGCAGTGATTTGCCGTTCCTTTTATCTTTTACCATACTGCGGACGATGAGTGCTACCACACCAACCAGAACCGCGCCAACAACTACTGTTCCCATGCAAAGGTCTCCTTTCTTAAAGTCAGATCAGACTTTTCTTACGCAACTTTCAATGATTTACTTTCTTTATAAGGTCTGAACAGCATGTACAGGAATGCAATCAGCAGTACAACCGCAACTACTGTCCACAGTCCGAATCCACCACCGGTAAACAGGGTACCAAACTGATAGATACACAGGGATACGATATAAGCAAGACCACACTGATATCCGATAGCGAACCAGAACCATTTTGCATTATTCATCTCACGTTTGATAGCTCCCATTGCTGCGAAGCATGGTGCACATAACAGGTTGAATACCAGGAATCCGTAGGCTGCGATCGGAGTCATAACCTGTGCCAGGTTACCCCAGATCTCAGAACCATCTTCTGCAACTTTTGCAAAACCGAACAGCATACCGAAGGTAGCTACTACGTTTTCTTTTGCGATCAGACCGGTGATTGCAGCGACTGCCATCTTCCATCCTTCACCGGCTTTTGTCCAGCCCAGAGGAGCAAAGATCGGAGCGATCACGTTACCGATGGATGCCAGAATACTGTCATTCAACTGTTCTGCATCCAGCATACCAAATTTTCCGTCTACCCAGCCGAAGCTCATCAGGAACCACAGAATGATGGTAGATAACAGAATAATTGTACCAGCTTTTTTAATAAATGACCAGCCACGTTCCCACATACTTCTCAGTACATTGCCAACGGTTGGCATATGGTAAGCCGGCAGCTCCATAACGAACGGAGCAGGTTCTCCGGAGAACATTTTTGTTTTCTTTAAGATAATACCGGAGCAGATGATCGCTGCAACACCTACGAAGTAAGCACTCCATGCTACCCATCCTGCGTTATTAAAGAATGCACCTGCGATCAGGGCGATGATCGGCAGTTTTGCTCCACAAGGAACAAAGGTTGTTGTCATGATTGTCATCTTACGGTCTCTGTCGCTCTCGATGGTACGGGATGCCATGACACCAGGAACACCACAACCGGAACCGATCAGCATCGGGATGAAAGATTTTCCGGAAAGACCAAATTTACGGAAGATACGGTCCATGATGAATGCTACACGGGCCATGTATCCACAGCCTTCCAGGAATGCCAGGAAGATAAACAGTACCAGCATCTGCGGTACGAAACCAAGTACAGCACCAACACCGGCTACGATACCATCAAGGATCAGTCCCTGTAACCAGTCAGCACAGTTAACAGCTACCAGCGCTTTCTCAATTGCCGGAGGAATGATATCACCGAACAGAACATCGTTGGTCCAGTCTGTCAGGAATCCGCCTACTGTTGTAATAGATACATAGTAAACAATAAACATAACTACTGCGAAGATTGGCAGTGCCAGCCAACGGTTAGTTACGATACGGTCGATCTTATCGGATACGGTCATTCCGCCCTTCTGACCTTTTGTTACGCATTTTCCGATAATAGAGGAGATATATACATATCTTTCATTTGTGATAATACTCTCGGTATCATCATCAAATGCATCTTCCAGAGCTTTGATCTCATTGGATACATCCGGAACCTGTTTCATCTGTTCTTTGATCTTGTCGTCTTTCTCCAGAAGTTTGATCGCAAAGAATCTCTTCTGTGCTTCCGGAATATCCATGCCAAGCATGGTTCCTACAGTTGTGATCGCATCTTCCACTTTGCTGTCGAACTCATGTACCGGTGTAACTTCGTTCTTTCTCTCTGCAAGACTTATTGCTTTCTCAGCCGCTTTCTGGATTCCGGTACCTTTCAGTGCGGATATTTCCACAACCTCGCATCCTAACAGTTTGCTCAGTTTGTCAGTATGTATCTTGTCACCCGCTTTTTCTACCAGGTCCATCATGTTGACAGCCATAACAACCGGAATACCCAGTTCCATGATCTGTGTGGACAGATACAGGTTACGTTCGATGTTGGTACCATCTACGATGTTGATGATCGCATCTGGTCTTTCATTGATCAGATAGTTTCTGGCTACGACTTCTTCCAGAGTGTATGGAGACAGGGAATAGATACCCGGTAAGTCCATGATAGTCACATCTTTATGACCTTTTAACTTACCTTCTTTTTTCTCCACCGTTACGCCCGGCCAGTTACCTACAAACTGATTGGAACCGGTCAGCGCATTAAACAATGTTGTCTTACCGCAGTTAGGATTACCTGCTAATGCAATTTTCACTGACATTTTTCTGCTCCTTTTTCTTATTTGTTGAAATGTTGTTTTACATTCCTACTAATTTTTGGTCTGTGCTATCTTTTATTAGTTTTCACTAACGCACAGGCAAAAAAATTATTCTACCTCGATCATTTCGGCATCCGCCTTACGAAGGGATAATTCATACCCTCTTACCGTCACTTCCACCGGATCACCAAGCGGTGCCACTTTGCGAACGAATACACTTACACCTTTGGTGATACCCATGTCCATGATTCTTCTTTTTACGGGGCCTTCACCATGCAATCTCTTTACTGTGACTGTCTGTCCAACAGCAATCTCTTTCAGAGTTTTCATAACATTCTCCCTCTTTCCTTGATAATCCGCCTGCTTACACCATGATACGGTTTGCCATATCTTTTCCGATGGCCACACGTGAATCTTTCACATTCACGATCAGGTTTCCCTCGATTTCAGATACGACTGTAACCTCTCCTCCAGTTACAAATCCAAGATTCTCAAGGAATTTTCTTGTCTCTTCTTTTCCGCCAACCTTTTTGATTGTGTTAGTTTCTCCTGGTTTTACCATAGATAACGGCATCATATCAACCTCTTTTCTTTATTGCGAACATATCAATGTTGTTCCTTACTGGCGTTAGTATATGCTAATATTCATTAGATGTCAAGTACTTATTGGAAATTTTTTTCAATAAGTATTTTCACAGTAACATTATTCACACGTTTGCCCATGGAAAAAACATGTTTGTCAGTTGAATTTTTGTAATAGTTATGTTATACTTATCTATACTTGATGGTAACTGTTCAGTGTTTTGTATCACAGATACGATCTTCTGGACAGCTGCTTTTCTTTTAGTCATTTTTAGTGGAATTGTTCATGAAGGGGGTTTGTAATATGGCAAAAAATGAATCAGCAGAAAATTATCTGGAGACGATTCTGATACTGAGTAAAAAACTTCCTGTTGTTCGTTCCGTAGATATCGCCACTGAATTAGGTTATAAAAAATCCAGTGTAAGTGTGGCAATGAAACACCTGAGAGAACATCAGCATATCACAGTCACTGATGCCGGATTCATATATCTTACCGAATCCGGGAAAGAGATTGCAGACATGATTTATGAGCGGCACGAGCTGCTCTCTTCTTGGCTGATGCATCTGGGGGTACCGGAAGAGATCGCAACAGAAGATGCCTGCAAGATGGAGCACGTGATCAGTAAGGAGAGTTTTGAGGCTATTAAGAAGCACGTGGGTGCACTGTCGTAAGTGTTGAGAAATCGAAATTTAGAAGTCGACCTTTTATTTTTTAAGGTTGGCTTCTTTTTTAGTTTGTTTGTTCCTATACGGACGCAAGAGGAAGGCGGAGCCAGGGTGGCTCCGCCTTCCTCTTGCTGGGTTTCGGCACTCTATAGTAAAATCTTCAGAAACTCATCTATCCAAAATGTCTCTGTTTTTTATTTTTCTATCGCCTGCTTCACGCTTTCAAACACATCCTGAAACGCCGCCCCACTCTCCTTGCAGAGCCGAACCACCGATTCATACTCAGGATAAACTTTTTTCATACCATCTTTCTCACAGATCTTCACTTCCGCCTCCCCGTAAGGTGTCTGTACCGTCTTTTTACTTCTCCGAAGCACCGTCCGGTCCATCTTCTGTCTGCGGATCCCAATGGTCGTTGTTTCCCGGAAGATGATATTTTCCAGTTTTTCTCTGTCTTCTTCCATGCAGATCACATTCAGCTGCCACCCAGGGCGGTTTTTCTTCATGTATACAGGGGTGTAATGCACATCTCTTGCACCGGCTTCCATCAGTGCACCGAGAACATAGCCAAGCTGTTCACCGGTACTGTCGTCGATGTTGGCTTCCAGTTTACAGATCTTATCTTCCTGTTTCTCTTCCGTCTCGATCAGCATCGCGCGAAGGACACCCGGGCACTCGTATTTGCGTTTTCCGGCGCCGATTCCCACATTGAGGATGCGGAATGTCTCCGGAAGTGTTTCTTCTGTGCGGACTGCTGCCGCAAAAGCTGCTCCGGTCGGAGTTACAAGTTCTCCTTCCACCTGTGTCATCCTGAGTTTCAGACCGCTGTCCTGGATAATATTGGTAACTGCCGGAACCGGAACCGGAAGGATGCCATGCTGGCAGCGCACGGTTCCCTTTCCCTCGCAAAGAAACGGAACGATTACACCATCCACCTGCAAACTGTCCATACAGACCGCAGCTGCAACAATATCCACGATAGAATCCACGGCTCCCACCTCATGAAAATGCACCTGATCTTCCGGTACATTGTGTGCCTTCGCCTCCGCTTTCGCCAGAATCCGGAAAATATCTTTTGCCAGTTCTTTCGCCGTATCCGTCATATCACACCGGTCAATGATCGGGAAAATATCTCCCAGTCCGCGATGTTCGTGATGATGATGGTGATGCTCCTCATGTCCAGTTTCTTCCTGCGCATGCATCGCTTCCGCCTGCACCGGATCATGATGATGTTCTGCTGTTTCTGCGTGATCCTTGTGATGCTCATGTCCGTGATGATGGTCATGGTCATGCGTATGGCTGTGTCCGTGAAGATACTCCATATCATGATCGTGATTTTCATGCTCCGCATCCAGTTTTACCAGGAAATCCCAGGCATCGATCCCGGACTTTTTCACCTGCTTTAATTCATAAGAGAATCCTTCCACCGGCATATGATCCAACACACAAAACAGCGGTGTCCGGTCTTTCATAAGACCGGACAGTGCCGCAACTGTCATATCTCCGCTGATTCCCGAATAACATTCCAAATATAATTTTTGTCCCATTTCCCTGTTTCCCCTGCCTGATTTCTTTTACTTTTAAAACGCTTCCGATGAACAAACTTCGTTTGTTCCCGCTCGCTAACGCTCATTATTTCGTGATTTCATCACTCCATAATTTCGCCGTTCGTCAAGAGTGAGCAAGCTCCCTCTGACTCTCTTGCGCTCATTATATCATGAACTAATATATTTCTGTATTCTTAATTTCTGTATTCTCTGTGTTTTCCGCTATTCCATCATATTCTCAATAAAAATTCCATATCCTTTTGTCGGATCATTGACAAACACATGGGTTATCGCTCCGATCAGTTTCCCGTTCTGCAGCACAGGGGAACCGCTCATTCCCTGGACAATTCCACCGGTTCGGGAGAGAAGATCATCATCCGTGATTCGCAGAACAAAACATTTATTGGTATCTTTTGCATTGCTGTCGATCTCAAGAATCTCACACTGATATTCCCGGATTCCATCACCGATATCACAGCGGATCTCCGCTTTTCCTGTCTGAATCTCCTGTTTGAGTCCTGTCGGTATCTTTTTCATGGATTCTGTATATTTTCCGGGTTCCATCTGCCCACGGATACCATACTGAGAATTCCCACATATCGTTCCGATCCGGTTTTCTTCCCTGTAATTGATCACGCCCCGAAGTTCCCCCGGTGTACCGGCTGTACCTTTACGGATAGAAAGAATATCTGCACGGTAAAGATCACCGTCAGAAATTTCCAGTCTTTCTCCCGTGTCTGCATCACTGATTCCATGACCAAGTGCTCCAAATGTTCCGTTCGGCTCCACATACGTAAGTGTTCCGATCCCCTGAATATTATCCCTAACCCAGATACCGAGTTTATAGGAACCATCTTCAGTCTCCACCGGTGTCATCTCCAGCTTTATCGTCTCCTGGTGGCGGATCACCTGCAGTTCCATCGGTTCTCCCTGATTCTCTCTTACCAGCTGCATCAGCTGCCTTTTCCCTGTAAGTACTTTCCCATCGATCTCACAGATATAATCTCCCGACTGGATAATATGTTCTGCCGGTGTCCTGCGGATTCCTTCCCGATCCGTGATCTCACCACTGTCAATCACAAGAACACCTTTCGTCTCCATATAGATCCCCACAGGCGACCCACTGACCAGCACTTCCTGCTTTTCCACTGTATGAACCTTAATGGTTTTCAGCGGCAACACTCCCAGCCATTTGCAGCGAATCTGATAACTTCCATTTTGTGAAACTTCCACCGTTTCATCGTAAGAAATCAATGGTTCCTGAAAAAATGTTTCCCAGTCCGTCTCTTCGTCTGCGTAGACAAATATTTCATCCGGTATGTGATCCTTCATAGTTCCATATATTAATATAAACAGGCTCAGCAGCGTCCCCACCAGAGCGTACCACAAAAATTTTCGATATTTTTTCTGTTTTTCCTGCAAGTTTCCGCCACATCCTTTCGTTTTGTCTTCTCCGTTAGTATGTGACAAACCATTTATTTCACACTTGCAGTTTTTTGTTGTTTTTCATTATTTATCCAGCAGCTTTGAGAATTCTTCCGCAGACATTGGTTTATAATAATAGTATCCCTGCAGATAATCACAGCCGTGGGTACATAAGAACTCACTTTGCTGTTTATTTTCAATTCCCTCTGCTACAACCTTCATTCCCATTCGATGTGCCATATCGATAATTGATATTACAATTGCATCTCTCTTTGGATCCTTTCCGATTTTTTTAACAAACCCCATATCCATTTTCAATGCATCGAAGGTGTAATCCCGTACAGTCTCAAATGTAGAAATTCCGGTTCCAAAATCATCCAGAAAAATCTGAACGCCCTCTTTTCTCAGACGTTTCAGAAATTCTTCTCCCTCTTTGCTGATAATTGTGTATGCAGATTCTATAATTTCATAACGAAAATATTGTTTTGGTACTTTTGTTTCCTGAAGCTCTGTACAGATCCGCTCCATCAACCGGCTGTTCATCAGATCCATACGGGAAAGATTGACCGCTACCGGAATCATTCGTTTCCCTTTGTGATAGCGTTCTTCCTGAAACCTGCGGACCGTCTGATCTATATAGGTATCCAGTTTTGTAATATAACCACTTTCTTCCAGTTCCGGCACAAAAACGGACGGGATCATCGGCTCTTCGCCCGAACTGTTCCAACGAACCAGTGCTTCTGCCGATACAATCTGTCCTGTTTTCCCCTCCACTACCGGTTGATAACATACCACAAACTCTTCCTGTTCCAATGCCTTTTCCAGATTCAGAAGTGCCAGGTTCTTCTGTTCGTATTCTGTCCTCATATCTTCCTGATAGATCGCATATGGCTGCACATATTGATTGGAAATTTTATTTTTGGCCATTTTTGCCAGATCGCACATCTGAGAAACATCCAGCTTGCATTGCTTGGGAATATAGTAAATACCACAGCGTCCGTATATTTCCACCTGTTCTTCCCCGATTTTCACCTGATACTGCAGAAGTTTTCCCAGTGCCGCAGGTTCCAGATTTTTTGCATCAACAAGTGCCTGAAAACGATCTGCAGCCACACGCCCCAGTGCCAGTGGACGGAGCGTACTGTTCTGGATCCGGTCCATATAAGAGCGGATGATTCTATCACCGTTTTCGTATCCATAGACATCATTCAGGCCGGAAAACTTGCGGATATTAAAATAAATAATCGCAAATTGATACCGGTCTGCATTCTTTTTTAAGATATTTTCTGTCTTTCTGACAAATCCGTCACGGTTCAGATAATCGGTAAGCGGATCTTTTTCCATTTCCACTGTCCGGTCTTCCACTGCGATCAGCACTTCCCGATATTCTTTATCCAGCCACTGGTAGGTATATCGTTCCGCTCCGCGGTCAGCACTGTACACTGTAAAAGAATATGTCCCTGCCACCTGCAGATTTTCTTCCATAGTATTCAGACTGGCAGAGGTTCGAAACCATTCTCTGCTCTTTTCCTGTATACATTTTTCACTGAGTTCACGAATGAATCCTTCATACTCCAGCGGACTGTCACATGGGATTTCCGTGTTCTCAAACGTATGTTTCCGGACAAATACTGTATTTTCCTGAATATCCAGTACAGCGATCATCCGGTATTTATCCCTGAGCAACATATGGGTCATCACACGATTAATATAAGGAATCGTATCATTTCGCCAGATTGCGCAACATTCAACGGTGTGATCCACCGGATGTTCGAACATCTCTATATTAACGGTATAATAGGTAATGTATTTTCCTTTTCGAAAACGATATCCAAGCTGTATGTGCCTCTGCCCCGTCTGGAAAATACGCAATAGTTCCTCTTTCAAAAATGTTCTGCGAAATTTCTTCTCTTCCTCATTATCCAGAATATAGGGATAAATCTGTTTTTGCAGCCAGTGCGTCACGCCGCCCGGACGTCCTGTCTCATCCTCCCAGCAGGCTTTTTCTGGGTTTTTCACTTCCCGGACAATATTGTCGGTAATGTTGATATAAAACCCATACTGATCCCCGTCTTCACCTGTCATCAGTCGCTGGATCCGCTTTTCATATGGTGTTTCTTTTAAGGATCCCTCCATGGTATTCCACCTGCCTTTTGTTTCTTTTGTTTCTTTTGTTTCTTCTTTTTCTTATATCTCTTCCTTTTTCTTTCGTGCCAGTTCTTTCATCTCTTTTGCACTTTCCATCGTGTGTTCCGTAATCTGTGCACCACCAAGAATCCTTGCGATCTCTAACGCTGAATCTTCCTCATTCAACAGACGGATCTGTGTTCTTGTTATCTGATGGTCTGTCTTTTTCGCAATCTCAAAATGCTCATCTGCCATCGCTGCGATCTGCGGAAGATGGGTAATACAGATCACCTGATGATTTCTTCCGATCACTGCCATCTTCTCCGACACTTTCTGCGCCGTTCTTCCGCTGATACCGGTATCGATCTCATCGAAGATCAATGTCTCCGTTTCATCCTTATCCGCAAGAATCGTCTTGATTGCCAGCATAATACGGGAAAGTTCACCGCCAGATACCACTTTCGCCAATGGTCGCAGCGGTTCTCCGGGATTCGTGGAAATAGTAAAACAGATTCTGTCATTTCCGTTTGCCGTGTAATGCTCGGTCGTTTCGAAATCAATCTCAAATTTCACATCCAGAAAATTTAGATCCTGCAAGCCCTGAATAATCCGGCCTTCCAGCTGTTTCCCATAAACTTTACGCAGTTCGGAAAGTTCTTCACAGACAGATGCCAGTTCTGTCTCCGCCTTCTGCATCTCTTTTTCCAGTTTTTCTTTATATTGTTCAAAATGATACAGTCGGTCCAGATCTTTTTGTTTCTCTTCCTGACATGCCAGAATCTCTTCTACCGTAGAACCGTATTTGGCCTTCATACGGTTAAGCAGATTCAGTCTCTGCTCCGTCTCATAGAATTCTTCTTCAGAAAATGTCATACTTTCCACATAATCACTGACTTCCCGGTTCACATCTGACAGCAGACTTTCCACATCCTGTAACAGACTGGCAATCTGTTGCAGAGATTCATCCACTCCCAGCATCCGGTTTGTCTCCTGTACCGCCCGGCCCACCAGATCCTGTGCACCGTTATCATTTCCCGTATACCCTTTGACGGCTGCCATGGCTTCCAGAATATTTCTGCCCGATGATATTTTTTTATACTGTTTTTCCAGTTCTTCGTCCTCGCCCGGACGAAGCCCGGCTTCCTCTATCTCCTGAAGTTCAAATTCCAGAAAAGAAATCTCCCGTTTTCTGGTTTCCTCATCCAGCTGATAGGAAGTCAGTTCCTTCTTTTTCTGACTCCAGATCTGAAAACGCTCCCGGACTTCCTGTTTTTTCTCCCGGATCTCTTCTTTTCCGTAGGCGTCCAAAATTATTAACTGCTGATCCTGATATAACAGAGACTGATGCTCATGCTGTCCGTGTATATCCAAAAGAAGAGAAGATATCTCCCGGATCTGGGCAGCCGTACATACTTCACCGTTTAACCTGCTGATACTCCGGTTCCCGGTAAGTTTTCTGGATATAATAATCTGCCCTTCTTCCACAGAGATTTCCTTCTCTTTCAATCGTTCCACACATCTTGGATTGTCTACCTGAAAAATCAGTTCCACCAGCGCAGGCTTTTCTTCATCGCGCAGCATCTCTCTGGACATTTTCTGTCCCAGCGCAAGGTTTACGGAACCCATCAGGATGGATTTGCCGGCTCCTGTTTCACCGGTAAGAATATTTAATCCCGGCCCGAATTCTACTTCTGCCTCATCAATGAGAGCCAGGTTTTTTACATGTAAATATGTTAGCATTCTGCTCCTTTTCCCTAACTTTTGTCTATTTTCGGTAACTATCGGGTTATTTCCCACTGCATAGTTACATTCTGTTACTGAAAATTATACCTATACAATCATTTTTCGAATCTTTTCCATCAGTACCAGGCCTTCATCCACACTTCGTGCCACGCACATCAGTGTATTGTCTCCTGCGATACTGCCCACGATCTCGGGAATCTGCATCTCATCCAGTGCAGCTGCCGCAGCCATCGCCATACCGGATACGGTCTTTACCACCAGAATATTCTGTGCCAGATCCATGGACTGGAACGAAGTACGCAGCACATCGGTATATTTTCTGCTCATTTCCTGATCCATGCTCTGCAGCACCGCATAGCGGGAACCTCCGCCCGGTTTTGATATTTTCGTCAGTTTCAACTCCCGGATATCTCTGGATACTGTAGCCTGAGTAACCTGAAATCCACTTTCATTCAATTTCTCTGCCAGCTCTTCCTGGGTCTCGATGTCATACTGACTGATCAGACGGATGATCTGGGAATGTCTTTCTATCTTCATGATTGTTCGCTCCTAATTATTTCGCATCTTCTTCCGAAGAGTTTCCAGAAAACTAATGTTATTGATCTTGATGATCCGGGTGGCTTTCGTCGACTTCTCAATTCTGATCCGGTCGCCTGTCACCATTGGCATCGCAGCTGCCCCGTCAAAATACGCCATTCCCTTTTCGATGCCGCCTTCTTTTCCTTCTCCCAGTTCTACCTCGATCACATCTTCCGGTGCAAATACTATACTTCTGGTATTCAAGGTATGAGGCGCCAGCGGCGTCATAAGAATCATGGATGCTGCCGGAGATATGATCGGTCCGCCGGCAGACAGACTGTAGCCGGTAGATCCGGTGGGTGTGGAAATAATGATACCATCTGCCTTGTACGTATTCAGATAGGTATCATTGACATAATTATTAAATCGTACCACACGCAACGAGCCTTCTCTGCTGATGACAATATCATTCAGAGCGATATCACTGTTCTCTGCCTGTCCTTCATGAATCAGCGTACCGAACAGCATCATTCTTTTTTCAATCGTAAAACGGTCACTCATCAGCCGGTCCAGTGCCGGATAGATGGAATATTGATCGATCTCTGCCAGATAACCCAAAGTACCCATATTGATACCAAACAGCGGGATCTCCAGATCTACCACATCCCGGGCCGCCTGAAGAAGCGTTCCGTCTCCCCCAAGCACGATGATACACTCCGTCCCCCCGGGAATCCTCTCCGGGTCTGTATAGGAGTAAGACTGTCCTTCTTTTTTCTCACCTGCCGGTAAAATCACACATACCTTCCGATGTTTTTCCAGATAATCCGCAATCTTCCTGGCAACCGCCTGATTTTTCCCTCTTCTGTTTTCCGCTCCGTTTGCTATGATCGTAAATTTATCCATGATATTCTCTTCCTGTTTTCAGCTGCCTCTTCTGTCTCCTACCGTTTCTGTGCCGGATGCGGAGTTGTTGAGGACAGTTCTTTATGTGCTGCCTCCACTACTTCATCAATCTTAAACGGTACTTCTTCGCAGTGTTCTCCTTCCGGAAGTTTCTTCAGGTGCAGCAGATACTCGATATTTCCCTCCGGTCCCTTGATCGGAGAAAATTCCAGATGGCACGGTGCAAAAGAGATGCTCTGCGCATAGGCGGTTACCATCTCAATCACTTCCCGGTGAACTGCCGGATCTCTCACCACACCCTTTTTCCCTACTTTTTCTCTTCCTGCTTCGAACTGCGGTTTGATCAGACATACGACTTCTCCGTCTTCGGTCAGAAGATTTCTTACCGGAAGAAGCACTTTGGTCAGAGAGATAAAGGATACATCAATCGAGGTAAACTGGGATAATTCCTGAATGTCTTCCGGCACAACATAGCGGATATTTGTCCGTTCCATGCAGACAACACGTTCATCGTTACGCAGTTTCCAGTCCAGCTGTCCGTGCCCCACATCAATAGAATATACCTTTACCGCACCATTTTGCAGCATACAGTCTGTAAATCCTCCGGTAGAAGCACCTACATCCATACATACCTTGTCTTTCAGGGTAACACCAAAATGTGTCATCGCTTTCTCCAGTTTCAGTCCGCCTCTGCTGACATAAGGTAACGTATGGCCTTTTACGGTGATTTCCACAGTGTCTTTAAACATGGAGCCCGCCTTATCTTCTCTCTGTCCGTCAACCAGCACATTTCCCGCCATAATAATCGCTTTCGCTTTTTCTCTTGACGGTGCCAATCCACGGCTGACTACCAGTACATCCAATCGTTCTTTCATTCTTGTATCTCCTGTCTCATTTCTGCATTGTAACTATTCCGGTAATTGCTCAGTACTTTTCTGTTGTTCTTCTTTCCATCGAAGAATTCTCTCTGTCACAGATGCACTGTCCATCTGCTGCTGATGCATCAGATCTTCCACACTTCCATGCGGAACAAATTTGTCTTCGATCGCTACGATCCGAACTGCCGGGCTGTGCAGTCTGCTTCCATAATATGTCATTACCTGTTCCCCGAAACCACCGGACTTTACATTTTCCTCCATAGTCACGATCAGGCTGTGATCCTCTCTCAGTATCTCCAGCAGATCCATATCCAGCGGTTTCACAAACCGCATGTTTACCAGAGTAGGTTCATATCCGCAGTTTCGAAGATTTTCTGTTACCTGTACGGCTGTCCGTACCATATTTCCCACTGCCAGAATAGCAATTTCTTTTCCTTTTTCCAGAATTTCCGCTTTTCCCATCTCGATCGGGGCACGGTAATCTTCCAGACCTGTATAGGCTTCTCCTCTCGGATAACGGATGGCAACCGGACTCTTCTGACGGATGGCAAATTTCAGCATATCAGACAGTTCCCATTTGTTTTTCGGTGCCATGACCGTCATATTCGGCATCATGGACAGATAACTCAGATCAAAACAGCCGTGATGGGTCTCTCCATCGCTTCCCACCAGACCGGCACGATCCACGGCAAATACAACCGGCAGATTCTGCATACATACATCATGAAGGATCTGATCAACCGCACGCTGCAGGAAAGAAGAATAAATAGCCACCACCGGACGAAGACCGCCAAGTGCCAGTCCTGCCGCAAAAGTCACCGCGTGCTCTTCTGCTATTCCCACATCGAATAATCGTTCCGGGAACATATTACCAAACCGTTTCAAACCGGTTCCCGGTACCATAGCTGCGGATACGGCTACCACATCCGGTTCCCGGTCACCAAATTTTCTCATGACAGTCGAAAAAATATCTGTATAGGATGGATTTCCATTCGATTTTGGAAGTCCGGTTTCTACCTCATAAGGTGCTGCCCCGTGAAATCTGGCCGGATGACGCATCGCCGGTTCATATCCACGGCCTTTTTCTGTCAGCACATGGATCAGTACCGGACCCTGCTTCCGTTTTGCTTCCTGCAACACTTTTCCCAGTTGCCGCATATCGTGTCCGTCCACCGGACCAAGATAGGTCAGTCCCATATTTTCAAAAAGCATTCCAGGAATCACCAGCTGTTTGATGCTGCTTTTTGTCTTATGAAGTGCATCCACCATGCCATCTCCCACTTTGGGAATCTTTTTCAGAGCGTTGGTTACGCCCATTTTCAACTCAGTATAAGGTGCCGCCATCCGGATATGATCCAGATAGGAGGACATTCCACCCACATTCCGGGTAATGGACATCTCATTATCATTCAGAATAATAATAAAATTCTTCTTTAATTCCGCCGCATTATTCAACGCTTCATACGCCATGCCGCCGGTCAGCGCTCCATCACCGATCACAGAAACAACCTGATAGTTCTCCCCTTTCAGGTCTCTCGCCTGCACCAGCCCCAGTCCTGCAGATATCGAAGTAGAACTGTGCCCGGTATCAAACGCATCACAGTCGCTTTCTTTTCTCTTCGGAAATCCACTTAAGCCACCCGTCTTTCGAAGGGTGGCAAACTGTTCTTTTCTTCCTGTCAGAATCTTATGTGTATAAGCCTGATGACCTACATCCCAGACCAGCTTATCTTCCGGAAAATGTAAAAATCGGTGCAAAGCAATGGTCAGTTCCACCACACCCAGATTCGATGCAAGGTGTCCGCCGGTCTCACTGAGCGACCGGATCAAAAAATCACGGATTTCCTGTGCCAGCTGCTCACATTCCGAAAGAGATAATTGTTTTACATCATTCGCCTCTTTGATCTTTTCCAGTATCATACGCATTCATCCTTTTTAATTTCTCCTGTTCACCAGATATCCTATCAATTCCCGGAGAAATTCATTTTTCTGAGGAAATGTATCCAGAAGTTCCAGTGCTTCCTCTGAAATTCTCTCCACGTCCTTCGCCGCACCCTCAAGTCCGCGAAGTGTCACATAGGTCTGTTTCTGATTCTTTTCATCGCTGTGAATCGGTTTTCCCAGTTCTTCTTCCGTGCTTGTCACATCCAGGATATCGTCCCGGATCTGGAACGCCAGCCCTACTTTACTGCCGATCTGTTCCATCTGCGCGTTCTCTTCCTCTGTGGCTCCTGCCAGAATCGCTCCCACCATCAGGGAAGCCTCAATCAGAGCCGAGGTTTTGTTTTCATATATATAATCCAGCATCTGACGCCCCATGGGTTTTCCTTCGTTGGTCACATCCACGCTCTGGCCCCCGAGCATCCCATACATGCCGGTCTTTCTCGTAAGTAATGCCATGGCTTTTCCAATCGCCGGATTCGCCGGCTCCAGGGAAAATGCCGTACTGGCTGTCTCATATGCATAATTCAATAATGCATCTCCGCTTAAGATTCCCAGTGCTTCCCCATATACCGCATGGGTAGTCTTTTTTCCCCGCCGGTACAAATCGTTATCAATTGCCGGGAGATCATCGTGAATCAGAGAAGATGTGTGGATCATCTCCATCGCCGCCTGAAATGGCTCAATGATAGCCGATGTTCCTCCAAACATCCGATATGTCTCTCCCATCAGGATCGGACGCAGCCGTTTTCCACCGGCCTCCATGCTGTAATTCATAGCTCCTGCCAGCTGTGCGGCAAAGCCTTCTTCTTTCGGAAGATACTTTCGAATCATGTCTTCGCATTCCAGTTTCTTTTCCTGCAATTCTTTTTCAAAATTCACTCTGTTCACCAACCTTACGGGATTTTTCATCATTTTGTAATGGTTATCATTTTTTTCTCTACCGTGTCAATCTTACTGTTACACGTTTTCACCAGTTCCATACCTTTCTGATATAAGGCAAAAGAATCTTCCAGTGAAATATCTTTTCCTTCCAGCTTTTCCAGGATCGCATCGAGTTCCTGAAACGCCTCTTCCATGCTTACTGTTTTTCTTGGCATATGCTCTGTCTCTTTTCTATTTCTAATACCTGTCAGTGACAGCTATTCACAGTTATCCGGTTCTTTGTCTCTACTGGCATTCCACTCCTCCGAATGCTCTGTTTTTTCTACATTCGACCAGATCACACCATCTTTCACATAAGTTTTCATCCGTTCTCCCACCGTAACCTGGTTTACCGAAGAGATCCGGGTTCCGTCCTCATGTTCCATATAGCCGAGTCCCTGCTGCAGTTTTTCGAGTGGAGATACGCCGCGCAACCGTTCCGCATACAGATACAGTCTTGTTTTCTCCATCTGCAGTTTCTTTTCCATCCGCTCGGTAAGTTTCTCTTCCGCCCGCAGCAGATACATCCGTTTCTCCCGGATCTGGTTTTCAGGACTGAGATACGCCAGACGTGCTGCCTTCTCAGTCAGTCTCTGTCTGGTCATCTCCAGTCTGCTGTCCATAGACAGCTCCAGTCTCCGCACATAACCTGCGAGCACTTCCTGCCAGCCGCGATAATCAAAGACAGCAAGTTCCGCTGCCGCCGACGGTGTCGGTGCTCGAAGATCTGCTACATAATCAGCGATCGTCACATCCGTCTCATGACCTACCGCAGAAATGATCGGTGTGGAACAGTTAAAAATCGCCCTTGCCACGATTTCTTCGTTAAATGCCCAAAGATCCTCCATGGATCCTCCTCCACGGCCGACAATGATCACATCCACACCAAGTTGATCCAGCGCTTCGATTCCTTCCACGATGCTTTCTGCCGCATCCTCTCCCTGCACCCTGGCAGGATAGAGAATAATCTGCACATATGGATTTCTCCGGGCTGTTACATTTCGGATATCCTGAATAACCGCACCGGTTGGTGCCGTCACTACACCCAACGTTTTGATAAATGAAGGGATCGGCTGTTTGTACTCCGGTGCGAACATTCCCATATCTTCCAGTTCTTCTTTTAATGCAAGAAACCGTTCATAAAGAATCCCGGCACCCTCCAGTGTGATCTTCCTCGCATACATCTGGTATTTGCCATCCCGCTCGTATACATCCACGCTGCCTGTTACAACCACTCGGTCGCCATTTTTCATGGCAAATGCCAGTCCTTTTCTCTGTCCCGCAAACATCACACAGGCCAGAGAACCACTGCCATCCTTCAGGGAAAAATAGATATGTCCGGAACTGTGATATTTGCAGTTGCTCACCTCACCGCCTACCGAGATCCGGCTCAGCATAAAGTCCTGGGTGAACATATTTTTAATATATCTGTTGACCTGCTCTACCGAATATACGTTACTCATCCGCTTCTTTTGCCAGTTTTCCGAGTACACCGTTGATAAATGCCGGAGCTTCGCTGCCGCCGAACTTTTTCGCCAGTTCTACCGCTTCGTTGATTGCCACTTTTCCGGGTACATCGTCATCATAACGCAGTTCATAGACTGCCAGACGCAGGATAGAAAGTTCTACTTTACCCATGCGGCTGGTTTTCCATCCTTTACTTGCCTCGTTCAGTGCTGCATCGATCTCCGGCAGTTTTTCACGGATCTTTTCATATTTTTCCTGAATATAACTCTGATCTTTTTCCTGAATATCTTCGATTGTTTCCAGATACAGTTGTTTCTGTTCTGCCATCTCCTGATTGTCGTTAAATTCTGTCATAAACAGCAGCTGAAAAATGCTTTCTCTTAATTCTCTTCTTCCCATGGTTTTCTCCTCGTATTCGCCAGTAGTAAAAAAGGGAGCCTTCATCCAGACCCCCTTTCCTTCCGTCCTGCGTTCTATTTTATTTTTCCTCTTCCAGTGCCACACCGGCAATGCTGATGTTTACATCGGAAACTTCCAGACCAGTCATATTTTCAATGGCTGTTTTTACCTTTTCCTGTACTTTTTTACAGGTCTCCGGAATACTGTATCCATATTCCAGATTCAGGTTCAGATTCACGCATACCACGTTCTCCAGAACATCTACTTTCACACCTTTGGACAGGTTTTTCATACCCAGTTTTCCAACCAGTTCGTTGGTAATATTTCCTGCCATAGAAGCCACACCTTCTACTTCGGTAGCTGCCAGGCCTGCGATAATTGCCACAACCTCGTCTGCAATCTGTACTTTTCCAATAGTCTGATCGTCATATATGGTATACGTATCACGCATATCTTTTTTATTATCTGTCATTTCAAACCCTCCTTATAATCAAGAGTTTTCCCGGCTGTTGTCTGATTTTTCAGTCAGGAACCATTATTTATATCTATTATATCAAAAATTTACATAAAATGAAAGGGGGATTGCCTTAGTTTTTACTGAATTCTTCCAGTTGCAGATTCTCGTTTCGATCAAGTGTCATTCCCACACTCCAGGAGTTTACAAAGAGGAGCAGTGGATTGCCTTTCATATCTTTTACTTTCTTCATATCTGAGGTTCCGGTCAGTTTTTCCACATCGATTTCTTCTTTGTTTGCGATCCAGCGAATATGTTCATATGGCAGATTTTCCAGACGGATATCTACGTTGTATTCGTTTTCCAGGCGGTATTTTAACACGTCGAACTGCAGCACACCGACAACTCCGACAATGATCTCTTCCATTCCTCCCATGTATTCCTGGAAGATCTGGATAGCTCCTTCCTGGGCAATCTGGTTGACACCTTTGACGAACTGTTTTCGCTTCATGCTGTCTAACAGACGGACTCTTGCAAAATGTTCCGGTGCAAAAGTCGGAATACCTTCATAGGCAAATTTATTGCCCGGTGTACATACAGTATCTCCGATAGAGAAGATACCCGGGTCAAAGACACCGATGATATCTCCCGCGTATGCTTCTTCCACAATGTGCCGATCCTGTGCCATCATCTGCTGTGGCTGGGACAGACGCATTTTTTTATCGCCCTGTACATGATAAACCTCCATTCCGGCATCAAATTTACCGGAGCAGATACGCATGAATGCGATTCGGTCTCTGTGGGCTTTGTTCATATTGGCCTGAATCTTGAAGACAAATGCAGAGAAATCTTCCGTCATCGGATCGATCACGCCACAGTCTGCCGTTCTTGGCAGCGGTGAAGTGGTCATAGTCAGGAAATGCTGCAGGAAAGTTTCCACACCGAAGTTTGTCAGGGCGGATCCGAAGAATACCGGGGAAAGTTTTCCGCAACTTACAGCTTCCATATCAAATTCCGCACTTGCGCCATCTAAAAGTTCGATTTCATCCATCAGCTGTTCTTTCTGATCCGGATCCATGACCTCATCGATTTTTGCATCGTCAACATCAAGTTCTTCGATATGTCCTTCTTTGGTTCCTTTCATGGTATCGGAGAATATCAGAACTTTTCTGGTATCTCTGTCGTAGACACCGCGGAATTTTTTTCCGGATCCAATCGGCCAGTTGACCGGACAGGTAGGGATACCGAGCTCTTTTTCAATATCATCTAAAAGTTCAAAGGTATCATTGGCATCGCGGTCCATCTTATTGATGAAGGTGAAGATCGGGATGTGGCGCATGGCACAGACTTTGAAAAGTTTTCTGGTCTGCGCCTCCACTCCTTTGGACGCATCGATGACCATCACAGCAGAATCGGCTGCCATCAGGGTTCGATACGTATCTTCAGAGAAGTCCTGATGTCCCGGGGTATCCAAGATATTGATGCAGTAGCCGTCGTAATTGAACTGGAGTACGGAGGAGGTTACTGAGATTCCTCGTTCTTTCTCGATTTCCATCCAGTCGGATACCGCATGACGGGCAGTAGCTTTTCCTTTTACGCTTCCGGCGAGATTGATGGCTCCGCCGTAGAGAAGGAATTTTTCCGTCAGAGTGGTTTTTCCGGCATCAGGGTGAGATATAATGGCGAAGGTTCGTCGTTTTTGAATTTCATTTGTATAATCTGTCACAGGGGGTCCTCCATTTTTCGGTTTGAATTGGCATCATATTTTTGCTCATACGGTAAATATTTTAGTATATGAGATTTGTGGATGTCAAGGGGTGATTCCCGTTTTCTTTCATCTTCTATATCTGTTGTTACTGTTCACTCCGTACCCAGTAACACGCTTCGCGATATCCCGTCACAGGAGTTTGACAGTTGAATATAAGAAAAATGCTCGCAGGCCTTATGGTACCTGCTTTTTTTTCGTCAAATTATTTGTTTTATTTTATCATAAAAAAAATCGCTAACCCCCAGTAAAATCAAGGGGGTACAGCAATTTTTTTGTTTTGTAACTGTCAAAGATGGGATTATATATCGTTTTATTATTTTCAGTCAACGGGACACGCTTATTTTTACAGATATTTTTGTCCCGGTCAAAAGGAGGCAAAAGAAAAATGACGATACTGTACAGTCTGCTTTCTCTGCACAGTATCGTCATTTTCACGGTTACGATGACTACTGAATAGTACAGTGTTTCATAAATAACTATACCATACTTATTTAATTATCTTCAGTTCATACTCTCTTGTTCCAAGACCAATCTTTTCTGCCTGATCCAGCGTTGCTTTCCACTCGATATTCGGATTGGAATCTTTGAAATGATCGTGATGGCAGTGCCATCCTTCCTCTGCCAAATGTTCTCCCAGCTGGCTGTTTGCAATCGGTGTGGCTTTCAGACAGGCATCTGCACACGCCTGATCCAGTGCTACCGGGTCAAAACTTGCAAACATTCCGATATCCGGAAGAATCGGCGCATCGTTTTCCCCATGGCAATCACAGTTCGGGCTGATATCCTGTACCAGTGCAATATGGAAATGCGGACGTCCATGACAGACAGCCTGTGCATATTCAGCCATTTTACGGTCAAGAAGTTCATTGGCACTGCTGTTTGGATTATATACCGCGTCGAAACTGCAGGCTCCGATGCATCGTCCGCAGCCTTTACACTTATCGTAATCAATCACTGCTTTTTTATTGACATATGTAATCGCATCACTGCCGCATTCCTTTGCGCAGCGGTGGCAGCCACGACAGACTTCCTCATTGATCGCCGGTTTTCCACTTGCATGCTGCTGCATCTTTCCCGCACGGCTTCCACAGCCCATACCAATGTTTTTGATAGCTCCGCCGAATCCGGTCGATTCATGTCCTTTAAAATGACTCAGACTGATGAAGATATCTGCATCCATGATCGCATGTCCGATCAATGCAGTCTTACAGTACTCTCCATTCACAACAGGAACTTCCACTTCATCTGTTCCACGCAGTCCGTCACCGATGATAATCTGACATCCGGTTGTAGTCGTGTTGAATCCGTTGAGATTTGCACAGTCCAGATGCTCCAGTGCGTTCTTTCTGCTTCCCGGATACAGAGTATTGCAGTCTGTCAGAAACGGCATTCCTCCCTGTTCTTTACACAGATCAGCAATAACTTTCGCATAGTTCGGGCGAAGAAAAGCCAGGTTCCCCAGTTCTCCAAAATGCATCTTGATTGCTACAAATTTTCCATCCATATCGATATCTTTGATACCTGCTGCGACACAGAGTTTTTTCAGCTTGACCAGCTGGCTGGTTCCTACCGGACATCGAAAGTCTGTAAAATAAACAGTAGATTTCTCCATAGTTCATTTACCTCCTGTATAAGTTCTTTTTCATAAATAATAACATCTCAAGTATACTTGATGTCAAGTAATTCTCAGGTTTTTTCGTGAAACTTCTCTCTCATTCACCAAAGGGATTCTTTTTTCTTTTTGATGCTTTCCGCTTGCATTTCCATATTTTCTCTGCACAGCAATATTGCTGACACACTGAAAGCACCGGAACGCTCCGAAAAAGTACAGAACAGACTAAAATATTCCTTTACAATCTGTGCACCATAATATATTCTTCCTCTTTATCCTCCACAATTTCAAATCCGAGTTTTTCATACATCCGTGCGGCGTAGTTTGCTTTCTGCACCGACAGAGATACCTGCGGATAGCCCTGTTGTTTTAATGCGGTAAGCATCTGCTGCATCAGCGCTGTTCCGATTCCACGTCGTCTGAACTCCTCAAGAACCGAAATTGCAAGCGAAGGCGTATCCTCATTCACATGCCCATAATCATCCATGATCCGGCACCAGACCGCCCCTGCTATTTTCCCAGATATTTCCGCCACATAGCAGATATCATCTTTCTTTTCCCCAAAATCTGCAACATACACCTGTAACTCAGGTTCTTTGATGATCTCTTTCGGCGGTGCTTTGGTTCCTTCGGGGATAAAAATTGCTTCATACAGAAAATCGTCTAATATATGTATTTCTTTCTGACGTAATTTTCTTATCCGATATGAAACATTCTTCATTTTCCTCACCTCCTGTATGGCATCACTGTTTTGTATAGAAATCTTCTACTTCTATACTCTGATTTTCATCATAACATATGATCTGCAATTCCGGCAACTAACATATATATAATAATCTCTCCGAAAAATCCTCACACAGGGATTCTTTCTTCTGGTATACTAAAAGGCAAAGAACGTAATGGAAAATGAAGAAGATACGGTAAAAGAATTGGCAGATACCGTCACATTCACAAATAGTGAGGACGGAATCGCCATGCATTAAAGGAGGATTATCAGGTATGAAAGTAGTAATCGCCATCGATTCATTTAAAGGAAGCATCAGTTCTCCGAATGCCGGAGCTGCCATCCGTGAAGGGATCCACCGGGTATTCCCAGATGCAGAAGTTTTTGTCCGCCCTCTGGCTGACGGCGGAGAAGGTACGGTGGAAGCTCTCGCAATCGGTATGCACGGCCGGATCCGTACAGTAACCGTCACCGGTCCGCTGGGTACACCTGTAGAGGCAGCTTATGGAATCCTTGATGATTCAAAGACCGCCATTATCGAAATATCCGCCGCTGCGGGAATCACTCTGGTAGACGAACCGAATCGAAATCCGTTATATACAACCACCTACGGCGTAGGTGAACTGATCCGCGACGCCATCGTCAACGGATGCCGGAACTTCATCGTTGGTATCGGAGGAAGTGCCACAAACGACGGCGGCATCGGTATGCTTCAGGCTCTCGGATATGAATTTCGGGATAACAACGGACAGCCAGTTCCCTTCGGAGCCAACGGTCTGTCAAAGATTGCAACAATCCACGACACACATGTTCTCCCGGACCTCAAAGATTGTCACTTTAAAATCGCCTGCGATGTAACCAACCCGCTTTGTGGTCCTCAGGGCTGCAGCGCCATCTTCGGGACGCAAAAAGGAGCCACTCCGGACATGATCCGCCAGATGGATCAATGGCTTGCCACCTACGCCAACATCACCCGTGAAAAATACCCGAATGCCGACCCTGACCACCCTGGCACCGGAGCCGCCGGTGGACTCGGTTTCGCTTTCCTTTCCTACACAAATGCCATCCTCCAGTCCGGCATCCAGATCATTCTGGAAGAAACCAGACTGGAATCCTGCATCAAAGATGCTGACATCGTGATCACCGGTGAAGGCCGCCTCGATGGCCAGACCATCATGGGAAAAGCCCCCATCGGTGTCGCCGCCATCGCAAAAAAATACAACAAAACAGTCCTTGCTTTCTCCGGCTGCACCACCCCTGAAGCCAGCCTCTGCAACCAGCACGGCATTGACGCCTTCTTCCCCATCCTCCACACCATAACCACCCTGGAAGAAGCCATGACCCCGGAAACCACCCGCCAAAACCTGACCGACACCACCGAACAGGTCTTCCGCCTGATCCAGGCAGTACAGATACACTAAATTACTCTCCTGCACATTCCGGCTATATCAAATATTGACTTAATCCACTGGATCAATTATAAATATACACCACAACAAAACCGAGGCTGAGATCCCTCTTCTCCCCTCGGTTTTATCTATATAATACTATGTTCCATTTATATGATATGATGTTTGGTTCAAAAGGTATTCTGCCCCCTTTGATACCGTATTGTTCCGTACTTCGTACTTTCACAATCCTCATAGCATAATATAATGCAGTTTTCAGCAGCTCTCCTTTCAGAACCTCCTACTCAGAACCTCCTACTTCAAAATCCTCTCGTTCATCTTTCAAGTTCTCAGCCATCATCCAGCCCGAAAACAGACCGCGCTGTCTGCAGCAACACTTTGTGGGCGTTTAGGGGAAGCTTTGAAATCCAGCCCTTACGTAGACTTAGGCTCGAGCGCTCTCGCGAGAGTCTTAGTCGAAGTTAGGGATTAGTTCAAAGTTCCCCTGCCCACGTTGCCGCAGACAGCGCGGTCTGTTTTCGGGCGTCCGTCTTAAACACCTTTTCTATATGGCATGTTCCCCCAGCTTACTCAGCCCAGGTCCCATCCACAAAAATATCCACTTCACTGCCATCTTCCCGGATCCCCACAATATGCAGATCATCTGATCCAACCATAAAGTCCATATGGATCATAGAATCATTAATCCCTTTCGCATAGATCTCCTCATCCGTCATATCCATAAATCCTTCAATAACCTCAGAAAATCCACGTCCGGCAGCCACATGACAGCATGCATTTTCATCAAACAAAGTGTTGTAGAACATCAGACCGGACTGATTGATCGGAGACTCCTTCGGAACCAGTGCCACTTCACCAAGCATGGAAGCACCCTCATCCATCGCAAACATTTTCTTCAGGACTTCTTCCCCCTGCTCAGCGTGGCAGTCTACCACTCTTCCGTCTTTAAAATCAACCGTAAAATGATCGATGACCTGTCCGGAACGGCTTAATGGTTTGGTAGAAACCAGACGTCCTTCACATTTTCCCTTCATCGGGCTTGTGAAAACTTCCTCCGTCGGCATGTTCGGAACAAAGAAAGCACGATTCAGATGATTGATATCTCCTGCACTGCCCCATTTTGCTCCCGGAATCAGATCCACACGAAAATCCGTACCGTTGCTGCTTGTATAATGCAGTGTTTTAAAATTCTGTTCATTTAACCAATTTGCTTTCTGCGTCATCCGTTCGTTATGTGCCTGCCAGATCTTTTCCGCATCCTTACCATCTTTCAGATATACGCAGTCAAAGATCGCATCCCACAGTTTTTCTACTGCCACATCCTCTGTATCATCCGGAAATACTTTTTTCGCCCATTTTCCAGAAGCTGCTGCCACGATCAGCCACTGATGTTTACCATCGATCTGATCACGGTATTTTTTCATGACTTTCTGACGCATCTGGCTGACGGTAGAGATCAGATCCGGGGAGATTCCTGCCAGTTCATCCGGGTCAGAAGAATCAATAAAGATACGAACCGGCAGATCCACGGTCATCTGTTTCGCCCGCTCCTCTTCCCATACCGGTACTTCACCGAGTACATCAGCTGCCGCATACTGATAATGCAGTTTGTTGATTTCTCCGCACTCCCAGAACATCTCTACATAACTTGCACCTGCTTTGTAACACTCTTCAGTCACCATCTTTACCAGCGGAATCTGATCTACGCCTGCCTGCAGACGGACACGCTGTCCTTTCTGTACATTGGCTCCGATCTTTACGATCAGTTTCGCATATTCTCTTAATTTGTTCTCGTTCATACTGCCCTCTCCAGTCATTTTCTCATATTCTGTCATCGGCTGTCACTCATCTGCGACACCCACAGTTACTTATGAGTATACCCGCTTTTTGTACGGGATGCAAGCACGGTCTTTCTCCTGTGCAGTCACACGAAAAACGCCTCGCGGATATTACCGGCGAACGGTAACACACGCGGTAATCAATTGCTTCTTGTAACGTCCTGCCCCATATACTATAATACGATGTGATCGGATTGCTTCATTGCTACGCAATTCCCGCAATTCTTGAATACCGAAGACACAATTTCGCACAGGAGGACGCACATGGAATATCTGGATATCGTAGATGAACAGGGACAACCGACCGGGGAAATCGTTTCCCGCACCTTTGCACACACGAAAGGAATCCGCCATCGAACAGCTCATATCTGGATCGTTCGCAGGGAAAACGAACATTTTCAGGTTCTGATGCAAAAACGCGCAATGAGCAAAGATTCTTTTCCCGGAAAATACGATACGTCTTCCGCCGGTCATATTCAGGCAGGCGATGAACCACTTGCATCCGGCCTGCGGGAGCTTGCGGAAGAGCTGGGCATCCACGCCAAACCGGAGGATCTGGAATTTGCCGGATGCATCCACGGAAATTTTGCAGAAGAATTTCACAGAAAAATCTTCCGGGACAATGAAATTGCCTTTGTCTATATCTATCAGCAGCCTGTCGATATCGAAACACTTGTCCTGCAAAAAGAGGAAGTGGAATCGGTGCGGTGGTTTGATCTGGAAGAAACATACCAGAACTGTCGAAACCGTAACACACAGTTTTGTGCCCCTGTCCCGGGACTCGAAGTTGTACGGCAATACCTGTACAGTTGAAATACACACATGCTTATCCTACCTCCGGTCACTTTCTGCTTCATCCAGTTTCTCCAATAATGTCTCGTTAAGAATCTTGAAAGCCGGAATAAAGCTGTCACGTATCAGTATGATCATTTCATTCACTTCATCTTCATTCCATATATGGACAGATGTATTACGCCTTTTTAACATAAGCAGCTATACTTCTGCATCGTTAATAAATCCAACGTAACTGTTCAGTACCTTCACAGTTACGAGCCAAAATGCATAAAAAATCACCTTCGGTGATGGCATTTTGGCTTGTATGTCTCGGGATTTTGACATATTCATGTCAAAACACCTCGTGGGACAGTGGCTACTGAATAGTTACGAAACTACTATAGAATATGTAATTTTACGGAGGATAGAAATATGTATGGATTGACACCCAGGGAAGAACAGATTATGAATACCATATGGAATATGGATCATCCTTGTCTGATTTCGGAAATTTTAAAAGCATCGCCTGCTTTAAAAAGAAATACGGTAGCTCCCGCACTGGTTCTCCTTGAAAATAAAGGTTATCTGAAAGTTGATTCGATTGGGAAATCTTATACAAGAACCGGTAAAGCATATGTTGCTGCTATTTCAAAAGAAGCCTATAAAGAACAGCAGGCATTCTTAAATGCCATTTCTCAAAGCCGTGATACTGAAACAGGAGTTCTTGATTTTCTTGCCGCCTATGTAAAATCAAAAAATATGAGTGCTGATTTTCCACAGCGAATCCGTGAAATTCTTGAACATTACTAATACCCCTTTGTTGTTTCACCGCGTATCAGACCACATGATCTGCTTTTCAAAAATAAAATATGAATTTTCATGTACACCAGGTAATCTCTCGTTACCTGGTGTTTTATGTTTTCCGTAAAATCAAAATTGGTCCACCGGGCCAGTTATTGATATGCAACGCAAGAACAAAGAATGTGCCTTGGCACATTCTCGCGCCTGCGGCGGTCGCTTGCGACATCTACCTTATACGCCGAAGTGCGCATCCTCGCGGAACGTTTTTTGCTTTACAGGAACACAATTTCCTGTAAAGCAAAAAACTGTCCGTAAACATTTCAGTCTACGGACAGTTTTCTATTATATAATTATACGTTTGGGTCTGTTGGATCCCAATCCTGACCTGCCGGAATCTTAATTGTTGCCGGTTTATCAAACAGCATTGCTGCTGTATCAGAAATTGTTACTGTGGTTCCAAGTGCACAATTATCATAGATCCATTTTGCATCTCTTACGCAGAGTCGCACACATCCATGAGATGCCGGCTGACCAAGCATATTATAGTTACCGGCACTCAGATTGTGACTGGTCATGTTAGAACCAGCTACAGAGTGGAATAATACACCACCTACGATTCTTGTACAATACTGACCATAAGATGGTCCCATCAGGGTATGCCAACGATATTTTGCAGGTGTTGTAAACGTACCTGTCGGTGTTGGTGTGCCTGGCAGTCCAACAGAACATGTAAATGTTTTTACCGGAATATCGTATTTTCCTGTTTCACTCTTTGCATATACCATTACCTGACATGCTACACGGTTTACAGTGATATAGTAGGAAGACTGACGTCCGATGACGCTGTCAAGATCCTGTACCATTGCTCCGGAAGCATTGAAATAATACTTGTAACCATTGATACGTTTCCAACCGGTTGCCATTGCTCCGTTCGATTCAAAATAATACCAGCTGCCTTTGATTCTCAGCCATCTGTTTGCAACTCTGTTTCCATTACTGTCTGCATAATACCAAGTATTTCCTACCTGCTGCCAGCCGGCTCCACCAGTACCTGCTGTTGTCCCAGCACTGCTTCCATATCCAGGAACCCATTTTCCATCAGCCCCTACCCAATAAGAACCGATCCATGTATTGGTTGCCATTGCTCCGCTTCCTGTCACATAATAGTTGCCGATCCAGCGATTTGCTGCCATTGCTCCGCTTCCATCCATATAATACCAGTTGTTTCCTACTTTTACCCAGCCAGTCTGCATTGTTCCGTCAGAATTACTGTAGTACCAGTTTCCACCAACTACATACCAACCGGTCGCCATTGCTCCACTTCCTGTCAGATAATACCAACCACTGGCTGTTTTAACCCAACCGGTCTGCATCGCTCCGCTTCCATTCATATAATACCAGGTATTTCCTACTTTTGCCCAACCGGTTGCCATAGAACCATCGGCATTCAGATAATACCAGCCGCTCGGACGACTCAGCCAGCCACTGTAAATAGAACCATTGGAATTCATCCAGTACCACTTACCGCCGATCACATTCCATCCCGGATTGCCTACCATAGCTCCGCTTCCGTCGCTGTAGTACAGACCGCCGTTTGCATCACGGAAAAATCCGGTCTTCATAACACCGGTACTAGTTTCCATATAGTACCATTTGCCATTGATTACTCTCCAGCCTTTTGCCGGTGCTTCGTTTTCGTACCAGTACCAATTGCCATCAATCTTCTGCCAGCCATTACCAAGCACCTGTGTTGCAGTTCCCTTTGCCGCATCAAACATATACTCTTTTCCATTGACTGCCTGCTTTCCGGACTGTGCAACACCGTCTTTCAGGAAATATACTTTGTCATTGATGTTCTGCATACCGTTCTTTGTTTTGTCGGCAGTACCGTCATCTTTCAGATAAAGCCAGGTTTTATCTGCCACATTCTGCCAGCCGGTTTTAATTGTTCCCACACCTTTTGTGCTGTTGAACCAGATATCGCCGACATTTGCCCAGCCATTCACAGACTCGTCTACCGTACCGTCTGTTTTCAGAGCATACCAGGTTTTCTGGATATTCTGCCAGCCAGCTTTTTCTTTTGTATCCACTGCCCGACCATTTTCATCCAGATATCTCCACACAGTATTGTCTTTTACCCAGCTGCTCTTCTGGATATTTCCCAGGCCTTTTTCCGGTGTATCTCCATCTTTTGATGCATAGTATGTACCTGCCGCAACACTGTCTGCGGGTTTGCCAGATGCAAGATAGACATTAACTTTTCCTGTTGTTTCATCCGCTGCTGCATCCACAAATCCAGTACAGATATAACCTTTTGCATCTACATAATAGCAATATTCGCCCATTATATAAAAACCATTATGTCCGGTCACGACATTTCCATTCTGATCCTGCAACTGCCACTGACCATCCGCTGTTTTTTCAGATATTTTATAACTACTGATTTCTGTTCCTTCTTCATTCTGCTGTGCTTCCTGCGTCTGTGGAATACTCTGTGTGTTATCCGTAGCCGCATAGGTTGGAACAGACATCGATAAAGAAACTAAAACTCCCAGTCCAAATAAAAGACTTGCTCTCCTTTTCATTATCATTCTCCTCTCAAATGGGATCTTTTTCCTTATACCTGTCTTATTCTAGTACAATTACAGGGGCTTTTCAAGCCTAAAAAGCAGATATTCAGCAAATCGTAAGAAACAGATCACCTGCTTTCTTTATTAAGTCACTTATACTTATAAACTATAAGCAACACGCTACGCGAATTTCACAAGTTATCGCGGCAGTCGCTAAGGACTCGTGCAAGCACGGACTTTGGCTCGTTGCTCGCGTAAATCAAAATTGATTCACTGGATCAATTATTGATATGTAATATAACGAAAAACAGATCAGAAGACTTCTTCTGATCTGTTCGATGTATTTATCTTTTTGCATCTGCATCCGTAGGATCCCAGTTCTGACTTGCCGGAATCTTAATAGTCGGTGCTTTGTCAAACGGTGTGTACTCGGTATCCGAAATATCAACTCTTGTGTACAGACCACAATTATCATAGATCCATTTTGCATCTCGTACACAAAGACGTACACATCCATGGGATGCCGGCTGACCTAACATATTATAATTTCCAGCTGCCAGCGCATAAGTTGGATCCGGATTACTGCAGGCTACCGAATGGAACCAGTCACCATAATTATTAATCTGTGTTCCATATTTACCCCAAGACGGTCCCATCAACTCTACTGGATTCTGTTTCTTCAGGGTTGCATAGGTTCCTGCATGTGTTGGTGTTCCTGCTTTACCTACCGAGCAGGTAAATGTTTTTACCGGAATACAATAATTACCGGTTTCATTTGCCGCATATACAGTAACCTGACACTTAACTCTGTTTACGGTAATTCTGTAGCTGGACTGTTTCCCAATCAGCTTGTCTACATCCTGTACCATTTTTCCATCTGTGCCAAAGTAGAATTTATAACCATCTACATATTTCCATCCGGTTGTCATGGCACCGTCTGCGCCAAAGTAATACCAGCTTCCATTAATTCTCTTCCATGAATTTGTCAGTTTGCTTCCATCCGGTCTCTGATAGTACCAGGTATTTCCGGATTTCACCCAGTTGGCATTAACATCCGGGTCATAATTAGGAATCCATTTTCCATCTGCTCCAACCCAGTAAGAACCAACCCAGGTGTTCGTCAGCATCTCACCGTTTCCACCGACATAATAGTTACCGATCCAGCGATTGCTGTACATAGCACCACTTCCGCCAAAGTAATACCATTTGTTATTGATCAGATGCCAGCCGGCACCCACCATATCACCATTGCCTGGGTTCAGGTAATACCAGGTTCCTCCCAGATTGATCCAACCGGTTGCCATCGCTCCGCTTCCCGTCAGATAATACCAGGTTCCTCCACGATTCAGCCAGCCGGTCTGCATCGCTCCGCTTCCATTGGAATAATACCATACACCTTTCACCTGATACCAGCCGGTTTTCATAGCACCGTTTTCACCCATGTAGTACCAGGTTCCGCCAACATTGATCCAGCCGGTTGCCAGAGATCCGTTTCCATTTACCCAGTACCAGGTTCCATTCATCAGATACCAGCCGGTAGTACTTAACATTGCGCCGCTTCCATCACTGTAGAACAACTGTCCGGTTGCATCCTTATAGAATCCGGTGAGCATTCTTCCGTCTGCCGGATTCAGATAATACCACTTACCATTGATTACTCTCCAGCCGGTTGCCACCCTTCCGTTTTCGATCCAGTACCAGGAACCATTCATCTGCTGCCAATTATTTCCCAGCTGTCTTGCTGTTCCTGCCTGTACATCAAAATAATAGGCAACGCCGTTTACTGTCTGGAATCCGTTCTGTGGTACTCCTTCTGCATTCAAAAAATAGGTTTTTCCATTTATTCCTGTCTGCATACCGGTTTTCGAAGTATCTCTGCTTCCGTCAGCTTTCAGGAAGTACCAGTTTCCGTTGATCTGCTGCCAGTTCACTTTAGAAGTGTCTCTGCTTCCATCGTTTTTCAGCATATACCATCTGTTTTCAATCTGATACCAGCCTGCTTTCTGAATAGTTGCCACACCTTTGCCGGCTTTCATCCATACATTTTCAATCTGCACCCAGCCTGCTTTAGAAGTATCAATGGTTCCATCCTCTTTCAGATAATACCAGTCTTTTTCAGGCTGCTGCCATCCTGCTTTTTCTCCGGTATTTACCGCTTTTCCATCGGATCCCAGATAATGCCATGCACCGTTTTCATCTGCTTCCTGTGCCCAACAGTCTTTCAACATACTTCCAAGAGTATCTGCGGAAGGATCGTTTCCTTCTTTTGAAAAATAGTACAATCCCGGTTCGAGTTTATCAGCTGACGGATCTGTTGCTGAATCATCCACTTTGACGTATCCGGTCGACATATCTCCATCTTTATTAATATAGTATGTATTTCCATTATTGGTATAGACCGTGTCACGTGCATAGCCATCATTGTCCGGTGGAGTACTCTCACCCAGTTTTAACCGCCAAACATCGCCGTTCTCTGTTTCATATTTTTCCCATGTCGGTGTGACTTCTTTTTCTTTCCCATCAGCGTCCGCAGTTTTTTCTTCATCCTGTATCTGTGGAATCTGAGCTGCATCTGTGCTATTTTCTTTCGGTGCTTCCTGCTCTTGTTCATTCTCGGCAGAATCCTGTGTAACAGTAGTACCTGTTACATTTTCTGCTGCTACCGCCGGAACAGCCACCGATAATGTCAGTACAATTCCCAAAGCGAATAATATGCCTCTTCTCTTTTTCATCTGTTCCCCTCCTGTATTTTTCCGTACATACAAACGTACACTTTTTATTTATTGTATTATACTTATATTAATATTCTAATCATATTTCGTTACAGATTTCTTACATTTCCGTCTCTTTATGTGTTTTTTGGTTGCAGCCTTTTCTCCCCCACACCATTTTTCTTGACATTCCCTGAAAACTGCACTACAATCGTAACGTTATTATTGTGTTTTATTCACAGGAGGATTCTTTCGTTATGGTAAAGTCTGAGTTCGATGACTGCTTTCAAAACGGAAATTATGATGCGCTCCGTCCTTATCATGTAGACAATGCCATCATCCTTGCCGCCGGTATGTGTTCCCGGTTCAAACCTCTGTCTGATACGAAGCCTAAAGCTTTTCTGAAAGTCAAGGGAGAGATTCTTATTGAAAGGATGATCCGTCAGCTGATCGAGGCTGAGATTCCGGAAATCTATATCGTGGTTGGTCATCAAAAAGAAGCATTTTCTTATCTGGCAGAAAAATATGGTGTGTATCTGATTGAAAATACAGAGTATACAGTCCGAAATAATCTTTCATCTATTTATGCCGCACGAAAAGTGCTGAAGAATTCATACATCTGTTGTTCTGATCTGTACTGTATGGAAAATATTTTTGATTCTTATGTATATGAATCTTATTACGCCGGTACTTTTTCTTCAGAAAAAACAGACAAGTTATGTGTTACTACCGGTTTTAACGGAAAAATTTCCCGTATTCGAAAAGGTGGCAGCAATTGCTGGTATATGACCGGTCCCGCTTACTGGGATAATCAGTTTTCTGCCCGTTTCTGTGAACTGATGCAGAAAGAATACGATGACCCTGGCTCAAAAGACCTCAGTTGGGAAGCTTTTTACAGTAATCATCTGGACGAACTTTCCCTGACTCTTCGAAAATATCCAGAAGGTATTGTCCGGGAGTTTAACAGTCTCGATGAGCTCTGTCTTTTCGATACTTCCTATATCCCCTACAGGGATTCGCTGAAAGCAACCTGATCGTTCCCTGATCATTTATCGCCTTTTATACGGGCAGGAACTCTCTCCGTATCTGTGTACACCGGAACGAGTATTGTCTGATTTTGTTTATCCAGCGATACCAATCTGCTGTTTTGCTTCCTGAAGTCGTTGCTCAAACTGATTGTAAAAATCCCGTTTTCCATCATAGGGTTTCTGATAAAACAGTGTCAGCAGATACAGATGAAGTTTCTTTACCAGTGCTTCCTGTGAAATTTCCCCCAACACCTTCCGGGCATCTTTCTGAAAATAGTGCCACTGTGCCACAAAGTTCTCATATCTTCCGATTTCTTCCACGCCCAGCCAGTTTTTAATCTTTACTTTGGACTTCGGCTCTTTTTTGCACTCATATATCTGAAGAAAATACTGAAATCCACCTTCACCGTCATAGCATCTTCCCAGTGGAAATAACCGACAGATCCCCGGGCGGATCGCATGGATGTTACAGCGGCCTTTTTCATTTAAAAACGGACACTGTTCTTCCTTTCCGGTCATCTTCATATTCGGCTGGATAAATCCGTCCACCACCTGAAGTTCCACACAGGTACTTAAAAGATCTTCAAACGTACATTCCAATCCTGTTGTCAGCCGGTAAATATCCATTGGATCCAGAAAAATCGAGTTTCCCATCCCCCGACAGCAGTCAGAACACCCCTGACATTCACCGCATCCTGCCTTTACCATATCTTTATTTGTATATAATTTTCCATCAGATATTTTCTTTAAATCAATTTCTCTTTCCATAATTTCCTCATCTATTCTTTTTCTTGCGCCTTTGTTCTTTCCATATTATAATGAGTTCTGACAGCTGTAACAGCTGAAAAATGAAAAGAAAAAGGAGCGTTTATCATGTCAAATCCTGTTATTACGATCACAATGGAAAACGGTGATGTGATGAAGGGCGAACTCTATCCTGAAATCGCACCAAATACCGTCAACAACTTTATCAGCTTGGCAAACAAACATTTCTACGATGGAAAAATCTTTCATCGTGTCATTCCCGGTTTTATGATCCAGGGCGGATGCCCGGAGGGAACCGGTATGGGTGGTCCCGGATACTCCATCAAAGGAGAATTTGCACAGAATGGTTTTGCCAACGATCTGAAGCACACCCCTGGTGTTTTGTCCATGGCACGTGCCATGCATCCGGATTCTGCGGGAAGTCAGTTCTTCATCATGCATGAGACCTCCCCTCATCTGGATGGTGCTTATGCAGCCTTCGGTAAGATCACAGAAGGTCTTGATGTCATTGACAAAATCGCCAAAGTGCCAACTGGTTTCCGTGACAGACCACTGGAAGATCAGGTGATTGCAACTATTGTAATCGACACACTGGGCGAGACTTATCCAGAACCGGTGACTGTTTAATCCGGAAGTTTCAAAACAATTGATCTGTCAAAACGCAGGGAAAACGTCGGTGTCATTTTTGGCACCGGCGTTTCTCACCCTCTCAGTTCATCCCCCATCAGTATCTTCCCGTTCCACACCGCATAATAGCAGCTATCCACAATCTCCTGACTGGCCCGTGCATTTGTTGCCTCTGTCAGCAATTTTTGAAAGTGTTCTGTCTCACTCATTGGAAGAAGTACCTGAAACCGTACTTTATCCGTATACTCAGACGCAAGCACCGGAATTTTATTTTCTCCGATCAGATACTGAATCTTTCCCACCCCGTTGTAATCCGTTCCGATCTCCAGGATATTTCCATACTGTTTTTCGATCAGATCACTCTGTGCCAGACCTTCCTGTACCGCCTTCGAATACGCACGCACAAGTCCTCCGGTTCCCAGAAGCGTTCCACCAAAGTATCTTGTTACCACAACCGCTGTATTATACAGCTCTTCTCCGAGTAACACATCCAGCATGGGTTTTCCTGCTGTTCCACTTGGTTCTCCATCATCACTGCATCGCACACATTCTCTCCGCTCTCCGATCACATAGGCAAAACAGTTATGGGTGGCATTCCAGTACTTTTTCTTCATCTCTTCAATAAATGCCAGCGCTTCTTCTTCTGTCTCCACAAGACGTACCGTAGCAATAAAGCGGGATTTCTTTTCAATAATTTCCCCTTCTTTTCCACGATAGACTGTTTTATATCGCTCCAACATGGTAATTCTCCTTATAAGTATCATTCATTGTTTTTTTATTATAGGGGATTTTCCTTTCTGGATGCAAGGAAAATGTGAACTTTTTAATTCAGTCTTTTATTGAATTTTGAAATTTGCTATAATAAGCAGGATAAAGGAGGTACACAAATGAATTTTGGAAAAAATTCCACCCAGAAAAAGCGAAAACAACTGTCTTCCGCCTCCTCGAAAAGAGGAAAACGGGCGGGTGTCACTTTTCTGCGCATTCTGTTTCTGAGTTTTGCTGCAGTATGTGTGATCTTCTGTTGCATGGGGATTGGCGCCTTCCGTGCTATTCTCGATACTGCTCCGGATATCTCTGATGTAAACATCATGCCCAGTGGAAATGCCACCTTCGTGTATGATGCAGATGGTAATCAGCTTCAGAAACTGTCCGCTCCCAATGCCAACCGTATGTCGGTATCGATCAGCAAGATTCCGCTGAATATGCAGCATGCAATCGTTGCCATCGAGGATGAACGTTTTTACGAACATAATGGAATTGATATCCAGGGAATTTTACGTGCTTTTGTAAACGGTGTCTCCCATGGATTTCATTTTAATGAGGGCGCCAGTACTCTGACACAGCAGCTTCTGAAAAATAATGTATTTACCAACTGGACCAACGAAGGTAAGATCGAACGTTTCAAGCGAAAGATCCAGGAACAGTATCTGGCACTTCAGCTGGAAGCTTCCCTGACTGCCGAAGGAATGGACACCAAAAGTGTAATTCTGGAAAATTATCTGAATACCATCAATCTGTCTGCGGGAACTTATGGTGTTCAGGCCGCGGCTCAGCGCTATTTTGGAAAAAACAGTGAAGATCTGACACTTTCCGAATGTGCCGTACTTGCTGCAATCCCCCAGAATCCTTATGCATATAATCCGATTCGTTTTCCGGAAGAAAATGCAAAACGTCGCAAAAAGGTACTGACCAATATGCGGAATCAGGGATATATTTCCGAAGCAGAATATCAGGAAGCGCTTGCTGACAACGTCTATGAACGGATCCAGGAAACAGATTCTTCCCAGGAAACCGCTACCCCGTACTCTTATTTCATTGATGAACTGACCTCACAGATCATTACCGATCTGCAGGAACAGAAAGGCTATACAAAAGTACAGGCACAAAATGCACTTTACAGTGGTGGTCTTCGGATCTATACCACACAGGATCCTGCAATTCAGTCTATCCTGGATGAAGAATATCAAAATGAAGAAAACTTCCCGGCTCATATACAGCTCAGTATCGACTGGGCCCTGACAGTGCAGAAAGCAGACGGAACCATCCAGAACTATAGTAAAGAAATGATGAAACTATATTTCAAAGATCATGGAGAAGATAATTTTGATCTTTTATTTGACTCCGAAGAAGAAGCACAACACTATGTGGATGAATATAAAGCAGCCGTCGTTGGTGAAGGTGAAACTATTCTTGCCGAACGAATCAGCTTTGCTCCTCAGCCACAATCTTCTATGGTTATCATTGACCAGCACACCGGATATGTCAAAGCTCTGGTCGGAGGACGTGGTGAAAAGACTGCCAGTCTTACTCTGAACCGGGCAACCGATACCTACCGCCAGCCTGGTTCTACTTTCAAACCGCTGGCTGTTTACGGACCTGCTATCAATGATCTGGGACTTACTCTGGCAGACACTTATGTGGATCAGGCCATCACTTATGAGAATACAAACCGCCCGGTTAAAAATGCCTACAGCGGTTATCGCGGTACCATGACGATCCGTGATGCTCTCAAGTATTCCTGTAATACCATTGCCGTACAGTGCTTCCGTGATGTGACCCCACGACTTGGATATACGTATCTGAAAGATCTGGGGTTCGAAAAAGTTACCGATCACGAAATAATCAACGGTCAGGTTTTCGATGACGCCAGAGAACCTACTGCCCTGGGTGGTATCACCAACGGTGTTTCCACATTGGAACTGACTGCTGCCTACGCTGCAATCGCTAACGGTGGTACTTACACCAAACCGGTATTTTATACCAAGATTCTGGATCAGAACGGGGATGTGGTACTGAAAAACAAACCAAAAACAGCCGAAGTCTTCCGTGAAAGCACCGCTTATCTGCTCACAAGTGCTCTCGAAAGTGTTGTCAACGATGAGGGTGGTACCGGTAACGGTCTGAAACTGGATAATATGCCGGTAGCAGGTAAGACAGGTACAACTTCTGCAACCCGTGACGTGTGGTTTGCAGGTTTTACACCATATTACACCTGTGCCGTATGGGCAGGTTATGACACCAACGAATTTCTGGAAGATGACTGCAAATCTTTCCATAAAAACTTGTGGAAAAAGGTTATGAGCCGGATTCATGCGGATCTTCCTTATGTGGATTTCGAGATTCCTTCTACTGTAAAGCAGGCTACGATCTGTACCTCCAGCGGACTGCTGGCAGGTTCCGGATGCCCGACCCGTACAGAATATTTTGAAACTTCTACAATTCCTACTGTGCGGTGTACCCGCCATTATGTGGCTCCTGCACCACCTCCATTGCCCTCACCGGAAGCAAGTCCTTCCGACTCTGAGAGCAATACAGATGGTGATACCACTACCGGAGAAAACACAGATTCTGCGACCGGAGATGGCACAACAACGGATGCCGGTGCTGGCGCAACACCGTCGGATACCGGTGGCACCGATGCTGCACCACCGGATGCTTCTGCTCCGGCTGCAGGCGGTGATCCTGCCACTCCGGATACCGGCGGACAGGATGCAGCTCCGGCCGCCTGACAGATCCACATAACAGATGGAATCATAATTGGTCCACCGGACCGGTTATCGCGATACAATGCAACAAAAAGAACGGATGCAATACCATGTTTTTCATGGATTTGTATCCGTTCTTTTTGTTATTCAGACGTAACTGTTCAGTACCTTCACAGTGACTACTGAATAGTTACATTCAGACAACGATTTCATCTCATTGTTTGTTCTTATTTTCATCTAAGCGACTACCAGTTTTGCAGCTCCGTAGATTCCGGCATCGTTGTCCAGTTTTGCCAGAACGATCGGAGTGTCTTTACAGCTGATGAAAGCGTGTTCTTTGTAGTAGCCTGCCACTGCATCTATCAGAGGCTGACCTGCTTTGGATACACCACCACCAATAACGATTACTTCCGGGTCTACTACACAGGTGAAAATAGCCAGTGCCGTTCCCAGATACTCGGCAAATTTATCTACGATCTGTTTTGCTACACTGTCGCCTTCTTTATATGCGTCAAAGATGGTTTTTGCACTGAAATTATCCAGATGCAGTTTTGTCTCAGCAGTATTTTCTGCCATGATTTTTTTACCGATTCTTACGATACCGGTAGCAGAAGCCAGCTGTTCCAGACACCCTTTATTTCCACAGTTACAGCTTTCGGTTTCTTCCGGTTCCACACAGGCATGTCCGATTTCTCCACCTGCCCCATGTGCTCCGGTAACAATCTTACCGTCTACAATAATACCGCCGCCGACACCGGTTCCCAGTGTAGCCATGATCAGGTTCTTTGTACCTTCTCCACCGCCTTTCCACATCTCACCAAGAGCTGCAACGTTGGCATCATTTCCTACTTTTACCGGAATCTGATCCAGCAGTTTTTCCAGATCATCTGCCAGCATGGTATATCCCCAGTGCAGATTAACTGCCACCTGTACTTCTCTTTCTTTTACAACCGGTCCCGGAACACCTACACCCACACCGGTAACTTCTGTTTTCTCAATTCCTTTTTCCTCCATTTTTTTCAGGATCGTTTCTGCTACATCCGGAAGGATTGCTTTTCCATTTTCTTCTGTACGGGTTTTGATCTCCCATTTTTCCAGAAGTACACCTTCTGTTGTAAATAATCCGCATTTTACGGTTGTTCCTCCGATGTCAATTCCAAAACAATAACTCATCTTTTTAGTCCTCCTTCTTTTTTGCCAGGTTCGCCTGTACACGGTTATACAGTTCCTGTGCCGCATTATATCCCATCTTTTTCTGACGGTGGTTGACTGCCGCAGATTCCACGATAACAGCCAGATTTCGACCCGGACGGATCGGCAGAGAATGGCACACCACTTTATTGCCAAGGATCTCTGTATATTCTTCTTTCAGTCCCAGACGGTCGTATTCTTTATCCCGGCTCCATTCTTCCAGTTTGATGACCAGATCGATGGACTGGGTATTTTTTACACTTTCCACACCAAACAGCGTCTTCACATCAATGATACCGATACCACGCAGTTCAATAAAATGCCGGGTAATATCCGGTGCAGTTCCCACCAGTTCCACATCACTGACTTTGCTGATCTCCACCACATCATCACTTACCAGACGATGACCGCGTTTGATCAGCTCCAGAGCTGCTTCACTCTTACCGATACCGCTCTCACCCATGATAAGAACACCTTCGCCATATACATCCACCAGTACACCATGAATGGAGATACACGGTGCCAGCTGTACATTCAGCCAGCGGATAATCTCTGCCATGAAATTGGATGTGGTTTTTTCTGTTACAAGAATCGGCACATTGTACTTTCTTCCCATATCCAGCATATCTTCATCCGGTTCCGTCATCGTCGTAAAGATCACACAGGGAATCTGTTTGGATACAAAATTCTCAAAACTGCGTTTTCGCTCTTCCGGATTCAGGTGCATCAAATAAGTATACTCTACATAACCGATAATCTGTACACGTTCAGAGGCAAAATGTTCAAAATATCCTGTCAGCTGAAGGGCCGGTCTGTTAATATCCGGAAGAGTGATGCGTACATGCTCCATGTCCACTTCCGGCGTAAGATTCTTCAGATTCATTTCTTGAACCAGTTTGGTCAGTTTTACAGCCTTCATATCTCGCTCTCCTTTTTCAAAACTTTATAAATATCTTATCACATGAAACCTCAAACTGCAAGAAATCAACCATCAAGAATGAAAAAATTGGTACACTTTTTGTGCAGACTGCCGATTCATCGACGGAACATTGCCAAGTTCCTCTTCACTTGCCACCCGGATCTCCTCGATAGATTTGAAATATTTCATCAGTGCCTTTCTCCGTGTCGGCCCGATCCCCTCAATATCATCCAGAATCGAATGGATCTGTCCCTTGCTTCGAAGCAGACGGTGATATTCAATAGCGAACCGATGCACTTCATCCTGGATCCTCGTAATCAGCTTAAACCCCTCACTGGTGTGACTGATAGGAATCTCATGCTCCTGATAGTACAGCCCCCTTGTCCGGTGATTGTCATCTTTGACCATACCGCATACCGGAATCGTAAGCCCGAGTTCCGCCAGTACCTGTTCTGCCACATGCACCTGTCCTTTTCCACCATCCATCAGGATCAGGTCCGGGAACTGACTGAAACCACTGAATTCCTCTTCTTCTTTGTCTTTTTGTTCCTCAATTCCTCTCCGGAACCGCCTTGTCAGCACTTCTTCCATGCTGGCGTAATCGTCCGGTCCCTGTACAGATTTGATCTTAAACTTGCGATAATCGTTTCTTTTCGGTTTTCCTTTTTCATAAACCACCATGGAACCTACCGACTCAAATCCGCTGATGTTGGAGATATCATAGGACTCTACCCGCTGCAGACTGTCCAGTTCCAGAAGATCGCAGATTTCTTTCATAGCTCCGATTGTTCTTCCCTCTTCCCGTTTCAGTTTCTCCTTATCCTGGGTCAGTACCATTCGTGCATTCCTTGCTGCCAGTTCCACCAGTTTCTCTTTCGTTCCCTTTTTCGGCACCCTGATATGCACTTTCTGTCCCCGTTTTTTACTGAGCCACTCCTCCAGCACTTCAATCTCATCAATATCTCTTTGCAGCATCAGCTCTTTCGGGATAAACGGTGTCCCTGCATAGAACTGTTTCACAAAATTCAGAAGGATCTGCGATGGTGTGGCATCTGCTGCGATCCGCAGATAGAAATGATCTCTTCCGATCATTTTACCTTCCCGGATAAAAAACACCTGTACCACTGCATCTTCTTCATCCATCGCCATCGCGATCACATCCTTATCCTCTCCCTGACTTCCGGTAATCTTCTGACGCTCACCAATCTTCTGTACACTCTGCATCAGATCCCGATATTCCCCGGCCTCCTCAAAACGCAGTTCTTCTGATGCCGCAAGCATCTTCTCTTCGAGTTCTTTTAACAGTTTTTTATAATCCCCGTTCAAGAAATCCAGCACCCCCTCAATCTGCTTCTGATACTCCTCTTTGGAAATATACCCCTGACACGGTGCCTTACACTGTTTGATGTGATAATACAGGCAGGGGCGCTCCTTGCCGATATCCCGTGGCAGATTCCGGTTGCAGGTACGGACATGGTAGAACTTGCGGATCAGCTCCATCGAATCCTTGACCGCATTGGAACTGGTGTACGGTCCGAAATATTTTGCTTTGTCCTTTTTCATCTGCCGCACAAACAGTACCCGTGGATATTCCTCATTAACCGTCACTTTCAGATACGGATAAGTTTTGTCGTCCTTGAGCATCGTGTTGTACTTCGGCCGGTGTTCCTTGATCAGGTTACACTCCAGCACCAGAGCCTCCAGCTCGGAATCTGTGATGATGTACTCAAACCGGGCGATCTGCTGCACCATCTGTTCTTTCTTGATTCCAAGATTTCTGCTGCTTTGAAAATACTGCCGGACCCTGTTTTTCAGACTGATGGCTTTTCCCACATAGATGATCGTATCTTTCGCATCGTGCATAATGTAAACTCCCGGTTTTCCCGGCAGTTTTTTCAGTTCTTCCTGTATATCAAACATAACCCCTGTTTTCCCTTCTTTCCTATGTTTCTCAGATCTCTGTTTTTGAAAAAAGGAAAATGGCGCAGTCTCCTGTTCCATTTTCCTTTCTCTTTGCCTGCCTTCCGGCAGATATTTCTTTTATTCCTGTGAGTCTTCCTTCACCGGCTCCTGTACTTTCTTTTCTTCTGGTGTATCGCTGACAGGATCCGCAGTTACTTCTTCCTCCTGCAATGCGGTTTCTGTCATCGGTTCCGCATCCGGTGTTTCCTGTGTTGCTTCCACTGCTGTTTCTGCGGGTTCCGGTTCTTTTCCCTCTGTACCTTCTGCTTCATGGAAAATCTCCATAAATTCTTTTCCGGTGATCGTCTCGCGTTCGATCAGGAATGCGGCTATCTTGTCCAATGTTTTCCTGTGTTCGCAAAGCATCTGTTTTGCCTGCTCGTAAGACTCTTTCAGCATCTTCATCACTTCGTGATCAATCTCAGTTGCTGTTGCATCGCCACAGTTCAGAGTTGCACGGCCGTTCAGATACTCATGCTCCACACTCGCCAGTCCCATCAGTCCGAACTTTTCAGACATGCCGTACTGGGTGATCATCGCTTTCGCAATCTGCGTAGCTTTTTCAATATCATTAGATGCTCCGGTTGTTACATTCCCGAATACCACTTCTTCTGCAGCACGACCACCAAGGAGACCTACCAACATCGCTTCCAGCTCCGCTTTGGTATTCAGATATTTTTCTTCTTCCGGTACCTGCATGACATATCCGAGTGCTCCCATGGTCCGCGGTACAATCGTAATCTTCTGCACAGGCTCCGCATCCTTCTGCAGTGCACTTACCAGTGCATGACCCACCTCATGGTAAGAAACGATCCGACGTTCTTCCTGACTGAGAATACAATCCTTCTTTTCTTTACCGACCAGGACAACTTCCACTGCTTCATAGAGATCTTTTTGAGAAACGGCTTTTCTTCCGTTCTTTACAGCAAGAATGGCTGCCTCATTGATCATATTGGCAAGATCAGATCCTACTGCTCCGGAAGTCGCCAGTGCAATCGCATCCAGATCCACGGTTTCATCCAGTGACACATCTTTTGCATGCACTTTCAGGATATTGACACGTCCTTTCAGATCCGGACGTTCCACAATAACCCGACGGTCAAAACGACCCGGACGAAGCAGTGCCGGATCCAGAATCTCCGGACGATTGGTCGCCGCCAGGATCAGAATACCCTTGGATGAATCAAAACCATCCATCTCCGCAAGCAGCTGGTTCAGTGTCTGTTCCCGTTCATCGTTACCGCCGCCATACCGGCTGTCACGGCTTTTACCAATTGCATCAATCTCATCAATAAAAATGATACACGGTGCGTTCTTCTTAGCTTCTTCAAACAAATCACGGACACGGGAAGCACCCACACCGACAAACATCTCCACAAAATCAGACCCTGACAAAGAAAAGAATGGTACATGCGCCTCTCCGGCAACTGCTTTGGCCAACAGAGTTTTTCCTGTTCCCGGAGGTCCTACAAGAAGGGCTCCTTTTGGCAGTTTTGCACCGATTGTCGTGTATTTTCCCGGATTATGCAGGAAATCCACCACTTCCTGCAAGGATTCTTTCGCTTCATCCTCACCGGCTACGTCTTTGAACGTAACACCGGTTTCTTGCTGTACATAGGCTTTGGCTTTGCTTTTTCCAACCCCCATCATTCCGCCGCCTTTGTTCATCTTTCTCATCAGCCAGTTCATCAGGATAATCAGGAATACAAAGGGTACCAGCAGACTTAAAATAGTATAGATGATCGATCCGGTTGGGTCTGGCTGGATCTCATTAAAAGTGATCTTATTTCCGGTTTTCTGTTCTGCCTCCAGAAGTCTCGCTGTCAATGTTGTGCTGTCTTCCATCGCAGTGGTAGAATATTCAAATTCCACACCCTCCACTTTCTGTTCCCTTGGAACAATGGTCAGCACACCACTTTGCAGTTCTACTGATTTGACTTCTCCTTTATCCAGCATCTCCAGAAATTTATCATAAGTGATTTCTTTCGATGTGGAACTTTGTAAAATATTGCTGAACACTGTCCAGATCAGCAGGGTTGCCAGTACACAGATCAGCAGCACCAGCAGAGATGATTTATTCTTTGGGCCTCCGGGTCCGCCATTTCCATTCGGTCCCTGTCCGTTCGGCCCCTGATCGTTATAATTATTCGGTCTTTGGTCCATAATTTCCTCCTTTTAATACCTACATTATTATAAAGATTTCTTCCCGATAAATCAACTCTTTTCCCCCTTTCGTCATCGAATTTTCAAATTACTGTTTTTTTTTCATTTCTGTATAGCATTTCTCGTCTCTTTTGTAGTATACTAGAGAATGTATTTTTTAACTGTCCAATAGGCGGTGTTTATAAAAGACACAGAACAGTTACGTTATTTTATTTTTTATACAGGAGGACAAGGTTAGATGAAAATCGGATTTGATAATCAAAAATATTTATCCATGCAGTCTGAACACATCCGGGAACGTATCAATCAGTTTGACAACAAACTCTACCTGGAGTTTGGAGGAAAACTTTTTGATGATTATCACGCATCCCGTGTGCTGCCCGGTTTTGCTCCGGACAGCAAACTACAGATGCTGATGCAGCTTTCTGACCAGGCAGAAATCGTTGTTGTTATAAGTGCCGGAGATATCGAAAAAAACAAAGTTCGTGGAGATCTCGGTATCACCTATGATCTGGATGTGCTACGACTGATCGAAGCATTTCGCGGAAAAGGTCTGTATGTGGGAAGCGTTGCGATCACCCAGTACACCGGTCAGAAAAGCGCAGATGCCTTCAAAAAGAAACTGGAGAACTTAGATATCCCGGTATACATTCTTTATTCCATTGACGGATATCCAAATAATGTTTCTCATATTGTCAGTGACGAAGGCTATGGAAAGAATGATTACATCAAAACCACTCGTCCTCTGGTTGTTATCACAGCTCCGGGGCCGGGAAGCGGAAAGATGGCTACCTGCCTGTCTCAGCTGTACCATGAGCAGAAACGTGGTGTTCGTGCCGGTTATGCGAAGTTTGAGACATTCCCGATCTGGAATATTCCGTTGAAGCATCCGGTTAATCTGGCATACGAAGCTGCCACTGCTGATCTGAACGATGTCAATATGATCGACCCTTTCCATCTGGAAGCTTACGGAGAAACTACAGTCAATTACAATCGTGATGTGGAAATCTTCCCGGTACTGGAAGCCATGTTTGAACGGATTTTCGGTGAATGCCCTTACAAATCTCCGACAGACATGGGGGTCAATATGGCTGGAAATTGTATCATCGATGATGAGGTATGCCAGGAGGCTTCCCGTCAGGAAATCATCCGCCGGTATTATCAGGCAAAGGCCGGACTGGTAGATGGTTCCAAAAAAGAAGACGAAGTCTTCAAGCTGGAACTGCTGATGAAGCAGGCACATATCACACCACAGGATCGTAAGGTTGTCAGTGCTGCCCTGAATCGCGCAGAACAGACCGGTGCACCGGCTGCTGCCATGGAATTGCCCGACGGTAAAATCATCACCGGAAAGACCTCTGATCTGCTGGGATCCTCTGCCGCTCTTCTTTTGAACGCACTGAAAGAGCTGGCTGGCATCTCCCATGAAACACATATTCTTTCCCCTGCTGCCATCGAACCGATCCAGATTTTGAAAACTGCTTATCTGGGAAGCCGCAACCCGAGACTGCACACCGATGAGATCCTGATCGCGCTCTCCAGCAGTACTGCTCTGAACCCGGCTGCTCAGAAAGCAATGGAACAGATCCCGAACCTGAAAGGCTGTCAGGTACACACAAGTGTGATGTTGTCTCAGGTTGATATCCAGACCTTCAAACGCCTCGGTATCCAGCTGACCTGCGAACCGATTTACGAACATAAATCAATTCTTCATAATGCATAATTGATTTGCAACGCAACGAGATAAAATACGCTTCGCGAATTTGGCTCGTTGCTCGCGTAAATTTAAAAATAGCCCCGGATTTCACGCTGTATGAAATCCGGGGCTATATGTTTTTTATTTATACTTCATTTCCCGTAACTTTCCAGTATCTTCCCGGTTACGGGATACCTGCTGATCAGCTATTATTTTTCGGTTGCATATCCATCCGGGTTCTGGCTCTGCCATCTCCAGGAATCCTGACACATCTCTTCGATGCCGTACTGCGCTTCCCATCCCAGTTCTTCTTTTGCTTTGGTAGGATCGCAGTAGCACATGGCGATGTCACCTGCACGTCTCGGTTTGATCTGGTATTTTACTTCATGACCGCATGCCTTTTCAAATGCATGAACCACATCCAGTACACTGTAACCATGTCCTGTTCCCAGGTTGTATACACGAACTTCCGGTTTTTCTTCCAGTTTTTTCAATGCTTTTACATGACCTACAGCCAGGTCTACTACATGGATGTAATCACGTACACCGGTTCCGTCCGGAGTATCATAATCATCACCGAAGACTCCCAGACATTCCAGTTTACCGATGGCAACCTGTGCAACATATGGAAGCAGATTGTTCGGGATTCCTTTCGGATCTTCACCGATCATGCCGCTCTTATGAGCACCGATTGGGTTAAAGTAACGAAGCAGGATAACATTCCATTCCGGATCTGAGGTATGCAGGTCAGTGAGGATCTGTTCCAGCATCCATTTTGTCCATCCGTAAGGGTTGGTACAGGTTCCTTTCGGGCATTCTTCAGTGATCGGGATAAATGCCGGATCTCCGTATACAGTTGCAGAAGAACTGAAGATAATATTTTTAACTCCGTGATTTCTCATGGCGTCACACAGATTCAGAGTTCCTGCAATATTATTTTCATAATACTCGATTGGTTTTACTACAGATTCTCCTACCGCTTTCAGTCCGGCAAAATGAATAACTGCGTCTACCTTCTCTTTGTCGAAGATATCGTTCATGGCTTCTTTATCACGAATATCCGCATTATAAAATACTACTTTTTTTCCTGTGATTTCTTCTACTCTCTCCAGAGCTTTCTCACTGGCATTGTACAGATTGTCCACAACAACAACGTCATAACCTGCATTCAGCAGTTCTACGCATGTATGGCTTCCGATATAACCAGCACCACCTGTAACTAAGATTCTCATTTGCTTTTCCCTCCTTAAGGAACTCATTCGAAACTGTTCATTGTCTCAACAGTTCCGTTGATTCTTATGTCTTTCTTAGTTTAGCATTATCCATTTGGGAATTCAATGTCTTTTACAAATATTTAAAGCCCAAAAGCACATTTATATATATATTGTCTATTATTGTTACATATCACATTTTCTTTTTCTATGCATTTGCGATACAAATCAGTACACTCACTCCCAACATACCAACAGTTCCCACAGTTGCAAGAATCTGAACGATCAGCCAGCTTTTTTCTCCCGCAATTTTACGAAATGCCTTCCACAAAAGACCCCCTATAACTGCTCCCAGAGTATTATTGATTACATCAGTAATGTCACTTGCTCCCATAGCAAGCAAATACTGCAGTGTTTCTAAAAACAGACTGAATCCTGCCCCGGCGAGGATCACTGTTCCCCCTGCTCTTTCTCGCGCCAACATACCTCCATATATTCCAAATGGTACAAAAATCAATATATTTTCCGCCAGTTCCCTGATGTTCAGATTTCCATTTATCATCAGGCAATCTCCATAAGGAATCAGATTGATATTTCGCAAATGAGGAAGTGCATCTGGTGATGTGCTGAACTTCAATAGTATAACCCATATCACAAACGCCAGATAAATAAAAAATAATCCACCTGTCCAGTCTTTCCTCTTCATAAAAACCTCCTGTATCTTTCTAAAATATTTTGTAACTGTTTTACAGTTTCTCTGTTACGAATTTTCCCTGGTTTACAAGGAACTATAGTAACAGCCAAATTTTTAGAAAGACACAGGAGGTTTCTTAATTTTCTCTTATTCCATATAATTTTCGTAACTATTCATTCCATTTATAATAGTGGCTGAATAGTTACAAGATTTCCAGAATAGCTTTTTGTAGCGTTGTCATCCTTCCACGATCAAATAAGTTTCGTCCGGCAAAGAGAAGATTTCACTGGCTTCTAGAAGTTCTTCTTTACTCATGCCCTCAACATCCATGCCGCTTTCATCCAGATATTCTTTTACTTCTTTGATATTTTTTACTACAACAGCCATACATTCTTCAAGAAATTCTTCTGCTTCCTCATAAGTCTCTGCCACAGGTTCATCAAAAAGCTGTCCCTGCTGTTTTAAAAAGGTTTCTACGCACTCCTTGCTGTACATTTTATTTTTCCTCCTGAATCTTCAGTAATTTTTCCGGTCGGTCGATAATTTCATCCGCATGATTCTCTTCCAGTTCTTTTCGCTCCCGAAATCCCCACAGCACTCCAATGGTGTACATCCCTGCCGCTTTTCCGGTCTTCATGTCAGTATTCGTGTCTCCCACATACATGCACTCCGACGGCTCCACCTGTAGTTTTTTCGCAATTTTCCATGCTCCGGATGGGTCCGGCTTTTTCTTCATCCCCACTTCCAGCCCCTGGATGACTTCAAACGTATCGCTGCCAAACAGTCCGGTCACAGCCAGATATGTCGCTTCATGTGGCTTGTTGGACAATACCGCCAGCTTCACGCCTCTTCGCTTCAGTTCTTTCAGAGTCTCCTTCATCCCGTCAAATACGGTAACTTTATATAATGGATCTCTGGCAAAAATCTCACGGTATAGTCTCTGACCTTCTTCCAGACGGCTCATATCTGCTCCCGCAGCTTTCATACACCGTTCCATCAGTACATTTCCGCCATCACCTGCATGATATTTATAGTCCTCTACCGGCTGTGCCGGCGCTCCAAAACGCTCCAGAATCTGATTTGCAACATTTGCAATGGATTCTACCGTATCTGCCAGTGTTCCATCCAGATCAAAAATACAAGCTTTATACATTTCTGTCCTCTTCCTTTCAACCCAATCTGTCATTGCTTTGTTTTATCCGTTTTTTTCAGACAACATTCTCAGATTTCTTACATTATACTTCCTGTCACCGCCTGATGCAAGCGGAAACGCATTACTGTTCAGTTACTGTTCACTCCGTTCTCAGTAACACGCTGCGCGATGCACAGAATTTATGCTGATCGCATAAATTCGCGCGGTATGTCTCGGGTT
>OGCO01000534.1_pt1 | contig 63746 bp, 36 predicted proteins | sample 1570171 | NCBI WGS metagenome assembly OGCO01 (sample SAMEA4370583, study PRJEB24528) | human gut metagenome
TGCGCGTATAATATCCCCGGCACATCACCACGCTCGGATGCCGCCCGTCCAAATAAGCCACAGCCGCCAGATACCGCTCACTGCGGTTGGCATAATTGTCGCCCCAGTCTTCCAACCGTCCGCGCGGAGGGACATAGTCCACCGTCTGCAAGGCCGCGCCCGTCCGCCCGTCGAACACGGTCAGGAACTCCGGTCCCGAAGCGATATACCCCTTCCGGCCTTCCACCGGTTCTTGCGCCCCCACCCGGTAGTCCGCCGAGGGGTCGCCTATCGTATGTCCCCGGCCGTCCACCGTGCCGTCTGCGGTCTTGGCCGTGACTTCAGCCCGTCCGTCGCCATCGAGGTCATACACCATGAACTGGGTGTAATGCGCCCCCGCACGGATGTTGCGCCCCAGATCGATACGCCACAGACGGGTGCCGTCCAATTCATACGCATCCAAAAACACGGTTCCGGTAAAACCGCTGTGGGAATTGTCTTTGGCATTGGAAGGCTCCCACTTCAATACAATCTCAAAATCCCCGTCACCGTCCAAATCACCGACGGACGCATCGTTGGCCGTATAGGTGCAAACCTCGCCGTCGGGCATCGTCTGCGGCTCCGGTTGTTGCAACGGGATGTTGGCATAACCGCACGGAGCATCGGCCGGAAGTGTCCATTTACCGACGGACGACGTTTTTTCACGACCGTCTATCACCGGACGTACCTCATATACCGATTTTCCCCGGGAGGGGTTATAATCGTAAAATTGTGTGGAAACAGCCACAGGTTTAGGAGTGACCAACAGGCCGTCGCGATACACATTGAATACCGTACGCACCGGATCGGAAGACAAATAACGCCAACTCACCATGACCGTATCGGGCGATAGCCTGACAGCTACGGTCCCCCGTCCCAAACGTTCTCCGGTAGCAGAAAAAGACGCCCTCGTTTCCGGTTTCCTAACTGCACTTACGGAAACGGCATCTTTCTCCTGCATGGCAACCGGCCATACGGCCCCGACCATGCACAAGGCTGAAATACATACACAAGTTTTCCTCAGATTATTTTTCATGAGCCTTCAGTTAATGACGGTGCGAATATAGCGAAAAGAAAGGAGATGCCCGACCGGCAGACTGATAAAATCTATTAAAATCTCAGGGAGTCCCTACAGAAAAGCATAAAAATAAGGCGTTTCTTACCTGAAAATCTATTATATTTGCACGAGATAGGCGGTAGTCTGCAAATTCGGGCCAGCCGAATTACACCCGACTTACACTATCTTTGCAACAAAATGGAACTAAAAAAAACGATAACGATTATAAAAGTCCTTTTCGTGTTTCTTTTGGCATACGCCGGAGAGACACAGTTTTTATATGCCTCGGCCGCACCGGCCGGAACAGACCGTTTCACTTTGGTCATTGATGCAGGACACGGCGGAAAAGATCCCGGTGCCATAGGCCGTTTCTCCCGCGAGAAAAACATCAACCTGTCTGTAGCAAAGGCATTCGGCAAATTGGTGGAAGAAAATTGTCCGGACGTAAAAGTGATTTATACCCGAAAGACCGATGTGTTCATTCCGTTGGGACGACGGGCGGAAATCGCCAACCGGGCGAATGCCGACCTGTTCGTGTCCATACATACGAACTCTTTGCCGGGCAAGGCGATAGGCCGGGGAGCTGAGACCTACACGCTGGGTATGGCCCGCGCCGATGAGAATCTGGAAGTGGCCAAACGGGAAAATGCCGTGATCCTGGTGGAGGACGACTACAAGGAACGTTATCAGGGATTCGACCCGAAGTCTTCGGAAAGTTACATCATTTTCGAACTGATGCAAGACAAATACATGGCTCAGAGTGTAGATTTTGCCAAACAAATCCAAAAAGAGTTCAGGACAACCGGCGGACGACCGGACAAAGGCGTGCATCAGGCAGGGTTCCTCGTATTACGGGAAACAAGCATGCCGAGCGTATTGATTGAATTGGGCTACATTTCTACACACGATGAAGAGGCTTTCCTCAACTCACAAAACGGTATCCGTAAAATGAGCCAAAGCATTTACAATGCCTTCCTTTCTTATAAAAGACAGCATACGAAGGGAAAGACAACGGGAGCGGAAAAGGATGTCCTACAAGCGGAAAGCGATGAAACGCAAGCCGTGGAAGGTGCCGTAACGGATACCCCCGAAAGCGACATCGGCGTATTGACCCAAAACAGCGATAAGCCTTCAACCTCAGAACCGGAGGAGAAAAAGCAGGAACAACCGGAAACAGATTCCCGGCCTGTATTCAAAATACAAATCCAGGCTTCCACCCGACAGATTCCTGCGGGCAGTTCCCGTTTCAAAAACCTTTCTCCGATAGATTTCTATAAAGAAGGGGCTTATTATAAGTACACGTACGGGGCAACTACCGACTACCAGGAAGCCATTAAAATACGCAATAAAATAAAAGAAGATTTTGAAGGGGCTTTTATCGTGGCTTTTAAAAACGGCCAAAAGATGGAACTCTCTGAAGCCATCTCCGAATATAAAAAGAACAAATAAACGTTGAGAAACTTATGAAATACTTTACGAAAGAAGTTAAAATCGGCTTGACCGGCGCTGTGGCTATCGCCGCACTCTTTATCGGACTCAACTTCTTGAAGGGCATTAACCTGTTCAAGTCCAGCAATTCCTATTACATAGAATTTTCGGACATCAAAGGATTGGCCAAGTCCGGCCCGGTGTTGGCCAACGGATATAAAATAGGTACGGTGCGCGATATCCTTTATAATTACCAACTGCCGGGGCACGTATTGGTAGAAATCAGCGTAGACGAAAGCATGCGCCTGCCCAAGGGTACAAAAGGCACACTGGTTACTGAAATGCTGGGGGGATGTAACCTCAACCTTTTATTGGGCAATCCCGAAGACGGGCATTACGCTCCGGGCGACACCATACAGGGAGACGACACCAAGGGACTGATGGACAAGGCTGCCGACATCGTCCCGCAAGTGGAACAAATCATGGGCAAAGTGGACACGCTGCTGACTACATTGAATACGTTGGCTGCCAACCCGAATTTACCAAGCATTATGGAAAACGCCCAAAGCATTACGACCAACCTGAACCAGAGCAGCCGACAACTGAATCTGCTTCTGCGTAACGACCTGCCGGAACTGACGGGAAAGATGAGTCGTATAGGCGACAATGTCATTACCCTGACCGACCATATGAACGAACTGGATCTGCAAGCCACCTTAAGCAAAGTAGACACGACATTAGGCTATGTGCAACTCATGACCGAGAAAATGAACCGCAAAGACAATACACTGGGACTATTGCTGAACGACAGTGCTTTGTACAACAATCTGACTCATACGGCGGGCAGTGCCAATAACCTGCTTATAGATTTGAAAGAAAATCCGAAACGCTACGTACACTTCTCGCTTTTCGGACGTAAGAACTAACCTCGAAAAAACAGAGGCCGTAAGGCGTGTAAAGCCGGATACCCGATTAAGGTGTCCGGCTTTGCAATTTCCGTCCCGGCGCCCCCGGAAAGCCTATCCTCCGGCAAGACAAACACTTAGAGAAAAGCAAGTAAAAAGCACAATTTTATTTTTTTATTTTTTATCATTCTGACTGCAAGGGAATTAAAACGTCTTTAGCATCTAGTCCTGAACTGAAGGCTTGTTTTTATCGCGGAATATTGCGAAATTTGCAGCGTAGAAGTATATAGGAAGTTCATCGGATAAACACAAAATCTAATGGAAGGTTCAGCGCAATCGTTATGGGAACGTTGTCTGCCCATCATTCGCAATAATGTAGACGAGAAACAATACAGGACATGGTTTGAACCGATTCAGATCATCTCTTTCGAGAAGCAAGTACTGACATTCGGCTTGCCGAGCCAGTATTTTTATGAATTCTTGTCGGAACATTTCGGCCGGCTGATATTCTCCGTCGTACGACGAGTTTTCGGAGAAGGAACGCAGTTGAAATACAGCCTGATGGTAGACCAGACCCATCATTTGACCGTAGACATCGAGCCGGTCAACACACAGCCTCTGACGCCCCGTGCCAAGATACAGGCAACGGGTAGCAACAGGGCGCCTAGTCCGTTGCAGGCTCCTATGCCTCAGGATTTGGATCCTCAGTTGAACCGAAACTACAGTTTTGAAAACTTCATCGAAGGAGTAAGCAACAAACTGCCCCGCTCCGTAGGGCAGGCTATAGCCGAACATCCGAAACAGTCTACATTCAATCCTTTGTTTATCTACGGAGCTTCTGGTGTGGGAAAGACTCATTTGGTAAACGCTATCGGGGCCAAAATCAAAGAACTTCACCCTACAAAGCGTGTGCTGTACGTTTCCGCCCACCTTTTTCAGGTGCAATACACGGATTCCGTACGGAAAAACACCGTAAACGACTTCATCAACTTCTACCAGACTATCGACGTACTGATTATCGACGATGTGCAGGAATTTGCCAGTCTGACCAAGACCCAAAACACGTTCTTCCACATATTCAATCATTTACACCAGAACGGACGACAACTCATCCTGACATCCGACCGACCGCCCACAGCCCTGCAAGGCATGGAAGAACGGCTGCTGACTCGTTTCAAATGGGGATTATTGGCCGAACTGGAGAAGCCGAACCAACAGCTTCGCCATGATATTCTGGAAAACAAAATACGGCAGGACGGCCTGAAAATACCGGAAGAAGTCATCGACTTCGTTTCGGAAAACGTGAACGACAGCGTACGCGAATTGGAAGGTATCGTCAACTCTCTCATGGCTTACTCCGTCGTATGGAACCGCGACATAGACTTGCCTTTGGCGGAACAGATCCTGAAACGTGCGGTAAAAGTGGAAAACAAACCGGTAACCATAGATTTCATACTCGACAAGGTGTGCGGGTACTTCAATGTCAAGCAAGAGGACGTGTTCACCAAATGCCGCAAACAACCCGTGGCACAGGTGCGGCAAATAGCCATGTACTTGGCCCAAAAACATACCAATCTGTCATTAGCCCGTATCGGTTCGCTGATTGGAAAACGCACACACGCCACGGTATTGCATTCCTGTAGCGTAGTAGAAGACCGGCTGCACGTAGACAAGGCATTCAAATCCAAAATGGATGAAATAGAAAAGCTGCTGAAACAACGATAAGCTTTCTATTTTAAAGAATTTAGGAGGTGTACCAAATGCAGGTTCCCCTTGCAGGTTCCCCTTATATTTTTGATATGCCTCCTATACTTTCCTGAACGGCCGTTTTAGTTTTGCCCCCTGTTTTTTGAGCGACATCAGGCCTGATGTCCTTATCGACGATTTCGAGCGCAAACGCTAGATGGAGGGAATACCTTTTATATAAATCTTCGCAAAAGCCCTTTTCTTAAATCCGTACCCGAAGGGATTTGCAGTTTTTTCCGGATATTGGAGCGCTGACAGTTGATATTCGACTCTTTCTTACCCAATATGTTGCACACATCTTTCATGCCATATCCCTTGAGGATGAGCGTGGCTATCTCACATTCCGAACGGGACAGTTCCGGAAAAACCAGATTCATTTTCTCATAATCGATATGGGTCTGTTCATACCAAGTCATGATATTGTTTTCCACATTCTTCTGCGCCTGCAAGCCTTGCTTTTCCATCAGGATATTCATCAGCTCATCCATCTGTTTCTCCGGAACGCCCTGCGTATGTGCCAACTGTATGTATTTTCTGATATCTTTCTTGTTGACGTGCAGCAACGACAGCAGGCGGTAACGGCAGCTTTGCAGGTTTTCATTCTCCTTGGTCACGATAGCCAGATGATAGGACAACGGTTTGGCCATTAGTCCGACAAGCAGGAATATGATAATGAAAGGAAATACGACGTTTGACAATATGACATTGCCTGACAAGACACAGCAATAAATATAGGTGAGGAAGGTCGTAAAGACCAACGGCCAGACATATCGGCTCAAATAGCCAATAATACAGAAAAAGATGATGGCACCCAACAATATCATATCCCCGATAATCAAGGTCACATGATAATAAGTGATATGATGGGCGGCATATATCATTTCAGCCAACGTGAAAGCCTGACAAATAAACATCAGCAAGATCAACGAGGTTTTCAGAGACATCCGTTTCTTGATAAAACCCAGGTAGATAAACAGAATCGACAGCAGATGACACATGTTAGCCACATAAAAATAGCTACCGTAAGGGCCTGACACACCCAACAGATTGATGTCCAATATCAGCACGCTGCCCACCGTGGCATAAATATAGATAAACAAGCGCTGCTTGTCTACAAAAGAGTTTTCGATATACTGCCTGAAAGCTACCGGAATAATACGGTGTATATTTTTAAGATAGGTTGTTGCCTTCATGTTGTTCCTTTTTTTACAATCTCCAGCAAGGTTTCTCTCAAGTTATCACCTTTCTGCAATTTCAGCTCCGCCCGTATTTTGGTCCGCTGGCACGTGATGTTGGAAGGAGCCTTGTTCATCAGATAGGCTATCTCCGACACCTTTTTACCAGCTATAATCAACTGGCAGATTTCATATTGCGTGGGCGATAGTGTGGGACATGCCATTCTGAGCGGATCCTGCCGATTCTGCAATTGCCTGTACCACTCTTCTGCATCTTGCCTGACATCCTGTTGCGTCTCCTTGCCTATCAGTTCCATCAGTTTGTCGGTCTGCAAAGACATCAGGTCGTTCTTTCCAGCTAGTTGCAACAGGCAAAGCATGTCGGATTTCGTCATATTCGAGAGCGAGAAAATGGTCTGATGCGTGTTTTTTATTTCCCTGTTTACCGTAGTCAGATGCTTCAGCAGTATGATAAGCCTGTTGCCCAAGATGGTAACTATGGTTATTATCATGGCTAATATGCCAAACAGATTGTTCAACAAAGGACAACCGCTTTTCAGGCAGCAATAACCGTATGCCAAAACAGTAGACAAGGCTATCACATAAGAAAGTCCCCTAAGATACGCACAGATAGCAAAAAACAACATGATGGTCAACATCACCATGCTGCTCACGATGGCTTGCAGATAAAAGTCGGGAGCATCGTGTACCAAAGACACCATAACGATTATGTTGAACACCACGCACAACCCGATACTGACAGACAAAGCGGTGGAAAGTAATATCTTTCGGAAAAGGAAAGCGATAAACGTTCCGGTAAACAACACATTTATAAATATTCTAAACGGCAACAGAAACATCCATCTTTCTCCCGTCCATCCTACATACTGCAACAAGAACAAGGCTGAAATAATCAAGACCAGACACAGATAGATGGAAAGCCGCTGCCAATTTACGAAGTTGTATTCCAAATCACAGGAGAAATAGTCCCATATCTTCCGTCGGATATTGCTAAAAGTCTTGAATAGTCTCATATTGTGCTTTTTGTAGTATCTTAACGGCTACAAATATAATCATTTTTAATATAACACTAACTATTTTAAGGCCTTTTTTAAGGTCGGTTAGTATCATTTTGCCCCATTCTCCGCGCCTTTGTTTCAACACCAAGCCATCTCGACAGCCTAAAGACACTAATTTTGTAAGACCATGTATTTAATATAATTTTTTAAAAGAAACTGAGATAAACTTGAAGAACAACGACATTCCTTTACATGGAAAAGTGCTTCGAACAATAATCATTAAAACGAGAATATATTTATGAACATGAAAAAAATGACAGCTGTATGTGTGTTGCTGGCAAGCGGTGGTCTGCCGCATGCCTTGGCAGACAGCAGCAGCGGGCTGCCCGGCCAAAGCGTGAGCAGCCAAATGGCAGCGTCGACTTTGCCTGACGAAGAAGAAGAAGAAGTTGGCGGAGATGGAGAAGGAGGAGAAGGAGGAGAAGAAGTTGACCCACCTGCTCCGACTGTGGATAAAACCGAATTGGCAGCAGTTATAGCGGAGGTAAATCTTTCTATCTACCAATATGTGAAAGACCAGGCCATTGAGGCACAAGAAGTCTTTGATAACAAGGACGCCACCCAAGAAATGGTAACCGCAATCACACAGAAATTGACAGTCATAATTCAAAATGCCAAGGAATTAGAAAAGAATACCTTTAAAGCAGTCAATGAAGAGACGCTAAAGGCTAAATATTTCGAATTCTATGGCCAGCCGGCAGGAGGGGAAACGGAAACTGACGCTTTTGCCCAATCCGATTTCGGAGAACTCAACCAGATGGTCAAGGATACGATAAACTATCTTCTTCCTGATTTCGCCCAAAACGGAGACGAGCAGAATACTATCCAAACGGGGCTGAAGCGTCAGTTTCAGATTTGCATCGCACGTTCCAACAACCTGTTGGTAGACTATAGCGACATTTTGAAAGCCCAGATGGACAAAATCAAAGCAGAGAATTCCCCTTACGCATCCTTGAAAGACGAACCGGCTTATACGGCTACAGACCAATGGGAGTATAAAAAGGACCAACTGTTGGTTATTGAATATGTTGAAATAGGCAACCCAAGCAACAGGCTGCGAAAGTTGAATGAGGGTGACGAAGGTGAAACGATACCCGGAGAAGGAGAAGACGAAGGGACTAAATATGACATTGTACTCAAAGAAGAAGAACATGGGTTTTATATCATAAATGATGCACAAGGCTGCAATATCACTACCATCAAGGACAACGGCAGTACCTTGACCACCCTCATCGCACTGGCCGATTTGAAAAACGAGGCAAAAAAAAGCAGCGAGGAAGCGGTGAATACTTTAAGTTTGTATTTTACGGAAGAGGAGCAAAACAGTTCTAACGGAGAATGGCTGAAAGTCAATCGCCTGATAGAAACGTTGGATGAAGTCATTGCCACAGCTACCGAAGCAAACGACATCCACACCGCACAGGCTAAAGTAAACGAAGGCATCAACAACCTGTCCATTTTATTGAATGAATACCGAACGGAGTTGCAAGGCAAGCTGAATGAAGCCAACCAACTGTTAGGCGTGCTGGACGACCAAGCCGAAGAGGAAAAAGACAACCATCACCGGTTGCTCCAGACCGTCATTACGGAAGCCACCACCCTGCTCAACAGCGACAGCAAGGTGTTGTCCATCTATACCGGAACGACCTATAGGCTGGACGTACAAATCCAAACGTCAACAGCCTATTATAAGGAATGCGCCGAGCGGTTAAACGATTTGATAAAAACCATAGAAGCATTCGAATACACCGATGACGACCTGAGCGCCGCCATGCTGACAGCAAAAGAAAAAGCAAATCTTGCCGCCAATATGCAACTGATAGACACCAATATCAACCAAGCCGTCACCGACTTGCAGGAAGCATATGACTTGGCGCAAAACCGCTATAAAGCCCAGGCTGAAATCAACAAACTGCAAACCTGCATCGAAACTTATGGCGACGAAGACGGACACCTGGCCGAATTGCAGGAAAAGGCCAAAAACGTCTCCAACAGTTCGGCCGAACATCTGTGGGAGGAAATCAAACAGGCAATCCAAGCTACGGAAGCTCTCAGCAAAGAATGCCAAGAGAAACTGCAGGAAATGATTGGCATGGCCCAGAAATACTACGACAGATGGATGGGCACCATGGAAGAACAGCTTCGGCCACTGTTGCTGCAAATCCAAAAGAAAACAGAATTACTGGAAACTGAAAAGAATATCGCCGAACTGAAAAAAGCCTATACGGAACTGGACAACGTCTATCGGGAAACCGGAGGTTATTCCGACCCGTATCTATATCAGGTGGAACTGAAAAAACTGATAGCAGAAGCCGAACAAGTACAGGAAAAATACGATTATGCCTCTTTGAACGATGCCATCACAGCCTCCAAGGGTGTAGTGGGCAGCGAAGACACCTATAAGTTGCAACAGCAGCACAATTTGCTGCAACAGGAAATCAACCAGACCAAAGAACAATATATCTTACTGACCCGCCGCCTGGACGAAGATATTGCCGGTAGGGTTGAAGACAAAATGACGGCACGCTATGGTGAAAACATTCCCGAAGAACAGGCTGCATTGATAGAAAAGGTGAAAAGCGCCCTGCAACCGTCTGCAGAAACCGAAGCCGTTGAAGGAGACCGCGTGTGTACAAGCATAACGACATTGCAAGGATATCAGCGTAGTTTGCAAAACATGCTGGACGAAACAGACGCCGCATGGAATAAAGCCGTGGCTGATTTGGAAAAAACTGTCAATGAAACCAAGCTGGCTTTCGACCAGAATTATCCCGACAACGAAGAATTGGAAGCTGCCATCTATATGGCGCAGAGCGTGCTGGGAGACATCCAGGAGGAAAAATATCAGATTATCGCCAACGTAAGACTGGCCATCACAGAATTGGATGCGGCACTCATGGAAGTGGAAGGTCCTTTGCGCCGTGGTGTGGTCAACAGTTGGCTGGAAGTTTACAAAAACCTGAATGACAGTATAAGCGTATATGGTTCCGATGAAAATTCCGTGCCCACTTCCAATGCTGAAAAATATGTGGAAGCAAATGAGAAATTGAATGGAGAGTTGATTCAGGCCGGTCTGAACATTCCTTACAGCATGACAACCTTGGTAGAATGGCTGAACGAAATCAAGACGGTAGAACAAGTCTACGGTGAGTTCTGCAAGACTTCCTCTATCCTGAGAAACAGCGTGAAAGATGCCAAACAAGACCTCGTAACCTATTATGGAGACCGTACGGAAGACACCCATATCCAACTGGCCGTCGACAAAGCCGAATGGGCTATTTATGAAAGCTACAATCAGGATTCTTTGGTATTCTACAACTTAGCGTTGAAAGACTCCGTGGCTTTGACCCGGAAAGATTATCAGGCCGTACAATCCGAATTGCGTCTGGCCCGCAACATCGCCAACAGCAAACACAATGTGTATTACGGCAAGGCTGTGACAGAATCGGATATTCTGACGGTGGTCAAATCTGCCGACACCTATATTAAAGAGGTAAAGAATATCCATCAGTTGCAGGAGATGACCATAACAGTCAACGGATGTTATGCAGCCATACAGGAAGAATGCGCCCTGCTGGAGGAAGAAATCCAGACCTGGATAGACCGTGCCGAAGCACTCAACCTATTAATGCAGGACGATGAGTTCGACAACAGCATAGCCGAGGCCATCAATGCCCGTTATGCCCAGGATGGCAGAATCACAGCCATCAAAGACCATATGGCTCAATTGGAGCAGGCCTACGAAGCGCAGTCGGGCAAGTATGACGGTACACGGAAGGCATTGCAGGAAAATATGACGGCAGCCGAAGCCCTGTGGGCACGCACGGAAGACGAAACGCTGGCTACCCTTATCACCACCGCCCAAGAGCTGTTGGCCCAGTCCGCCCCCGAGACAGAAAGAACGGCGCTCTATGCCGACCTCGCCCTGGCTGCGGACAACCTGACCGCACGCATGGACGAAATCAAGGAAGAGCTGGACACGGAAATAGGACAAGCCCGCAGCGCATTGGCAGAAGCCCGCAATACGGCTATCGGAAAGCATAATTATTATTATGGTACGGCACAGACCGAATCCGAGATTCTGGAAGTTTGCCGCGAAGCGGAAAGCTACTTAGAATCCGATGACATCGAAGCCGTCCGCCAAATGACGGAACAGGTGCTCCGCAGTTATTTGGAAGCCTCTGTCAACTGTGCCAACCAAGAGGCCCGTGCAGCCGATATGTTGAGAAAGTCCGCTTCGCTCGCCGTATTGATGGACGATGCGGAAATGACAGTCCTGGCAGCAGCGGTAGAAGAGGCCTGCCGTGTGGAAGACGGCCGTCTCACCGCTCTGAACGCCACCCTACCCGGACTGACCGACCGCGTGACCGAAGCCGGAAAACTGTATGACACGGCAGCCTTGTCGCTGTCCGACTCCATCGCCGTGGCCAAAGAACTGTTGCAAGAGGTTACGGATGCCGGGTTGCAAGAAGTGCTCAGCCAGGCCGAAAAGGCATGGAAAGCAGCAGACAAGCTCTCCGCCGAGGCAACGATTTATGCCGTGCTGCAAGACCACCTCAAGATGTTGTCCGACGAAATCAAGCGCGTCATCAAGGAACTGAACCCCGACAGCATCGGAATGGTGAAAGCCGACGGTCGCAAAGTGCCGGTATATAACTTGCAGGGACGCTTGCTGAAGCATGTGGACTTGCAGGCCGAAGACGCTTTCCACGGACTGGCTGACGGCATCTATATCGTAGGCAACAAAAAAATGCATATCAAACAAAAGTAATCACTAAAAATAACAGATATGACACAACAATCAGTAAAATGGAAATGGCTCAGCCTGTTCTGGCTCATGTGGCTCGGCATGGCTGTTCCGATGCTGGGAGGTGACATGAAAGACAGTCACATATACCTTCCGGCAACTTTCAATGCCAACGGTTCATATACCATTACCATTCCTTTTTATGATGATGACGGATATGACGAATGTCTGGATAAGACCAAAGACTCATATATCTCAGTCAAAGTCGATGGCAAAGAATATAAACTTTGTTGGTTAGGTTCCACCATACAAGATGACGGTGGAAATTATTGGTATGAAGTCCGTCGAATCGATAGTGGGAAAAAAGACGAGGACAGCCCTCTCCCATGGACCTGGGCTTTGGATGCCGATGGCACAGACATCGGAACCGATTATAAAAGAATATCACGTCCAAAAGAAGGGTCTTTGGCCAAGGCCAAACTTACATTCTATTTACCGGCAGAAATCATTACCAAGTCTCCGCAATTTCATGTCTTTTTGGATGTTTGGGGCAATACCGTTTTCTGCGAAGATTATGAACTGAGTAAAATAGAAACGGCAACTTTATCGGGTACTTTCCCGTCACCTCAGTATACAGGCCCAGTCCTTAAAAACGGCGGTACTTATATACAGGAAGTAACCGTGGAAAGTTCCTATACCGGTTCGGCAAGCGTGACTTTAAGTGATAATAACGGACATAGTGCAAATGACAAGAAAGTGACATGGCAATACGACATGAAGAAATCCAAAGAAGTTGAATACACAGCTTCTTACAAATTGAACAAAATAGCCATAATTAAAGCAACGTCCACTACCACTTTGTATCACTATCCCACAACAACAGGTTTCACTTTAGAGAAATCCAAAAATGGCGGGGTGCAACTGTCTTGGGGGGTAGTGGCAAAGAACGGTTCCCTGCAATATGAAGCCGGAGGTTTTGTCATACAGAAAAAAGTGGATGACGGAGCATATCAGGATTTGGTCAAACTGGACGGTAACGCACGGTCTTATTATGACCCTGACGTACTGCATGAACCCAAAACCCCGATTAGCTATCGCATCCGGCGTGAAAAAGCTGGGAACGACTGGGAGTATGACGACGAGAAAACAATCAACCGCCCTTTAGAGCATAGTATTGTATCGGAATTTACTTCCACACGCCTGATGGAAGCCCGCCAGGTGGAATTGGAATGGCTGTGGAACTACAATCCGAAAGACAATTCCACCGTGGTATTGGAAGAAGGTTCGCAGTTTGTGGTGACACGCGAAGTGTCGCTCGACGGCAAGAACTTCAACTTAGACGAAGAAACGCGGTTTGATTGCAGCGAATTTCTGACAGATGCAGTATATACCAAAGATAAAAAATCTTTAATCTGTAAGAAAACCATTATCATTCCACAGAGCTGTGTGCTCTACCGCTGGAAAATACGCCTGCAACCCGCAGAAGGCCATGAAACCCACTACAAGCCGCAAGAAGACATTTATGCTTCTGCCAACCTTCAGCCCAAGAAAACCGAAACGGGCGATGTGGAACGCGATGAGGATGGCGAAATTGTTTATGAAAACAGACCCGAGGGTCTGAACGACAGCGAAATTGCCAGCCTGGAATATTTCAACGCTTCGCACGGTTATTTCGGCGACCGCGTGGAATTGGACTGGAAGGTGGCCGAAGGTTCCGGTTCGTTGGACGTGTTCTCCGTGCAACGCAGGGAATACGGTGAAGCCGACAGAACCAAAAACCCCTATGTGCAGATTGCCACCGTGGAAGCGCTGAACGGTATCGTGAACTATGCTTATACCGACACCAGAGCCGTACCGGGCAAGGTGTATGAATACTTGATAGAAGGTTCCAAGGAATGTGCCAACGAAGAGGTGAAGACCGAAGACTACAGTTATGGTTTCACCACCCCTACGGGTAACATCTACGGACGCCTGACCTTCGACAGCGAAAACGGACAGGCCGTGGCCGGTGCGGAAGTGCGCTTAGAGACCAAGGCCGACATCAGCGGCAAGAGCTATAAGTTCGACGGCAGCTATTATCTGGAAGTCAACGACAGTTCTTTCCTGAAAGGCGAACGCACGGACAGCATCACGTTCCAGCTCTTTGCCAAGATAGAAAACCCGACAGCCGAACAGACGCTGTTGGAAAAACAGAACATGTATAGACTGTATGTAAAAGAAAACGGTTTATACTTCCGGGTAGGCAAGGAAGGCGAAGGCCTGAAAGCCGAAAAGAGCGTGACTGAACTGACGGCGGCATCCGACTACATCCAGATAACGGCAGTCAGCGCACCGGAAGGCCTGCGCCTCTATGTAAATAACGAAAAGGTAGGTTCAGCAGAAGCTGTCGGTGCGGTGGAAGGCACGGACGAACCGTTCGTCATGGGACGCGACCTGACAGGATATATCGATGAAGTGCGCGTATGGAACCGCGCGTTGAGCGCCGACGACATCGCCAAAACTTTCGACAGTTATCTGGCCGGTGACGAAGAGGGTCTGGTGGCTTACTGGAACTTCAACTATTCTACCACGAAGGAGTTCTATGACTTTGCCCACAAGGATTCACATTATTATATGCACGACGGACACGTCCGCAACAATCTCGGAGCGATTGTCGAAGCGGAACTTTCCGATGACACACCGTCTATCAACCAGTTGAACTATAAGGACTATACGGATAGCGACGGTTCATACTATCTGGCCGGTGTGCCCTATATCGGCAACGGAACGCTGTATGAGGTGATTCCGAAATTAGGCACGCACGAATTCTCTCCCACCAAGCAACAAGTGACATTGAGCGCCACCAGCGTGAATCACAATGTGGGCTTCGTGGACAAATCTTCGTTCCCCGTGAGCGGAACCATCCGCTACGAAGGCGGTACAATCCCCGTACAGGGCGTACAGTTCTATGTAGACGGTGTGGTATGCTCCAACAGTAAGGGAGAAATCATCACCACCGATGCCCTGGGTAAATTCCAGATTTCCGTTCCGGTGGGCAGACACGAAGTGAAAGCCGTATTGGCCAACCATACGTTTGCCAAAGGTGGACGCATCCTCGATGACTATGGCAACGACGTCAACTATCAGGCATCCTTATCCAACCTGGAACTGACAGACCAGACCAAGGTGCGCCTCATCGGTCGCGTGGCCGGTGGTGTGGTACAGGAAGGACTGAAAGTGGGTCACTCTTTGTCTACCAATAATCTGGGTGACGGTATTTATGTGCAGCTCACTTACGAAAATCCGGCTTATAAGTTGAACGCCTCTCCGGAAGACTCAATAGAAACTCCGACGCATCTGATTTCCGGAAAGATGAAGGACGAAGGCTATCGTCCGGAAGACGTGAAGACCAACACCGTGCAATTCCGTTCGGAGAGCAACGTGGTCATCATCCGTCCGAATGCGGAAACGGGCGAGTTCATTGCCGACCTGCCTCCGCTCGACTTTGCCGTGAAAGTTTCCGTTCCTGGCGACTATTACAGCAACATCTCCGGCAACAACAGCAAATTGAGCCTGGCCGACGCTTTCGTACCGCAGACGGAAGTACACGAATACATCGACTCCATCTTGGTCAACAACAAGTGGGACAAACGCAGCTATTCCGATACGGTCAACTACAACAAGAAGCAGTTGTTCATTGCCCGCGTGAAACCGGTGGTCAACGTGGAACAGACCAGCGGAATGACCGCTACCGTACCCTACTTCGGTGATGCCGAGATTTCTTATCTGAAACATGTCGGTGACGGCTCAGAGACTTCCAAGATAGCATTGTATGCAGAAAACGAAGATACCAAAGAAATATCTTACGTATTAGGAAAACCCGTATTCAGCCAAGGCAACAAATACCGGCTGAAGGCTTCCGTATATGAAGAATATCCGTATTTTGATGCCAGCGGGAACGTCGTTCCGGGCACCATCTCCGATAAGGTGAGCAGCACGGATGCCGTTGTGGCCTTCCAGGCCACGATGAGTAGTTCCAACAACGTGGAAAGCGTGGTAGCCGACTCTACGGGTGTGGCTTACTGGTCGTTCGTAGCCTCTAAGGTGGATTTGACCACTGCCAGCGCCAACATCAACGTAAAGGCAACGGTGGGCAATCAGGACAATGCCACGTCCATCAACTGGACCAGTCCGTTTGATGAGAACAATCAGGTCATCATGAAGGGTTCTGTCAGCAAGGGCAGCAACTTCGTGACAGCCGGACCGGACAAACTGTTGGCCGTGCTCCGCGACCCCCCAGGCAGCAACTCCTACTCTTATCTGGAAAAGGGAACCACCTTTACGGAAAGCACCAGCTACAACGGTACGCTGACACAGGAAGGTGAAGAGACCATGACTACAAACGTAGGTTATGAACTGGTGACCTTCACCGGTGTCGGTGTGGGTACGATACAGTCCGTAGAGCAGACCAACTCGGGTGAAGTAAGCATACAGCACTCCGAAGAATGGAGCGACTCGGAAACCAAGACTTCCGTAACCACTACCACCACGCAGTTCAGCACCAGCGATGACGAAGACTATGTGGGTGCGGTGGGCGACGTGTTCTTAGGTTATAGCACCAACCTCTCTTACGGTTCTGCCGATGCCATCACATTGGTAGACAAAGAACAGTTTGCAACCGGAGAGGGCACCAAATATCAAGGCTATGACATTGTAGATATAGAAAACACAGGTTTTGCATTGGTGAAGACCACTTCTTTGGAAGCCGGAACCTCTTTTGCCACCCTGTTCGCCTATCCGCAGTATCACATCGAATCGAGATTGCTTCCGGAACTGGAGACACTACGCAACAGCTTCCTCCACAGTAAAAACGAAATGTCGGAATCCCGCTTCCAGGCCGAAGCCAACGCCACCGGCAAACCTATCTATGTATCTTTGCTGAGTCCTGATAATGAAAACTACGGTCGCAGCAATGCCGACAAAGTGTTCGAAGATGCCCCCGACTATTATAAGAATGGAGGAACTCTCTTCGACGGACCGAGCTACAAAATCTATTTCCCGGCAGAATACGGACAGCGTTCGGACACCATCCACACGCTGAACCAATCTATAGACAATTGGATTGCCCGTCTGGAAGACAACGAGCGCGCCAAAGTGCAAGCCATTGAAGACGGCGAACTGATCCAAAACTTCTCTATGCAGGCCGGTGCCTCTGTGGAATACAGCCGCGGCTATTCCAACGTGACCAACACGACTAACAGCTTCTCTGTGGTCATCGGCGGCGGATTTGCCACCGACGTGGAATTTGACGCATTGGGTACCGGTTTCGTGTTGGAAATCGACGAAAGTCTGAGCACTACGCAAGGAGAAGAAAGTTCGAGCGAGGAAGAAGCCGCTACCACGGTAGGTTTCGTACTAGCCGACAGCGGTAACGACTATCTCTCGGTAGACGTATATCAGGAACCAGGCGGTAAAAATGAAGATGTAGGAACCGGTGACATCGATTCCAAAGACCTAAACTTGTCTACTTTCATCTTCCGCACACGTGCTGGAGCCACCTCCTGCCCGTATGAAGACGAAATCGTGACCCAATATTACAAGCCCGGAACGGTCATCAGTGAAAAAACACTGCAAGTGGAAATACCGGAAATTGCCGTGGAAAACGCATTTATCGAGAATGTACCCAGTGGCGAACCGGCTTACGTAACGCTTTACTTGCGCAACAACTCGGCCATCAACGAGGATGCCTGGTTCAACCTCATCGTAGACGACCAAGCCAACCAGTCGGGCGCAGGCCTGAAGATGGACGGAGGTGCCATCGGCAACGGACGTACCATTCTGGTTCCCGCTGGACAGACACTAACCAAGGTATTGGAAGTGACCAAAGGACCGGGTCTGAACTACGACGACCTGCAACTGGTATTGGCATCACAATGCCAGGGCGACCCGACAGCCAACTTCCCGGCTGTGGCCGACACCGTAACTTTCAGCGTACACTTCACTCCAGCTTGTTCGGACGTGACAGTGAAGACACCGGGCAACAACTGGACATACAACACCGAGTTGCCTACCGAAAAGGATAAAAACGACCAGACGGTACATTACATGAATGTGGAAATCACAGACTTTAATGTGAATTACGACAACTTCAAGAGCATCCGCCTGATGTATAAGCCGAGCAGTGCTTCGGACGAAAACTGGGTGACGCTGATGAACTACTTCAACAATCAGGAATACTATGACGAGGCTGTCAAAGCCGGACTGAACGCCGAGATGATTAAGGCCGAAGACCGCGGAACCATCCGCTACAAGTGGTTCTTGGACGACATGCCCGACCAGTCTTACGACCTTTGCGCCGTAACGGTATGTAACATCAACAATACGGAAGTGGAGAATTTCTCCGAAGTCCGTTCGGGTGTGAAAGACATGTACCGCCCATGCCTGTTCGGAACTCCGCAACCAGCCAACGGTATCCTGACCATCAACGATGATGTCAAGATTACATTCAACGAAGCGATTGCCGCCGGTTATCTGAGCGAAAACAACTTTGAAGTAACAGGTATCAGAAACGGTACGCAAACGGCACATACCGTAGCCGTAGAAACCGACGGAGGCGACTCGTTCAGCAGCGAACTTGAGCGCAGCTTCCGTGGAAAGGACATCACAGTAGAGGCTTGGATTAACGTGCCCGAAGCCCAGGATGCGGTTATCTTCCGTCATGGCAAGGGCGACGAAGCCTTGAGCTTCGGTATGACCAAAGACCACCGTATGACGGCTACCGTAAATGGAACGACCTATACTTCCGAATCGGTAGAACATGAAAACTATACCGACAACTGGAACCACGTAGCGCTGGTACTCGACCAGAACGAAGATTGTGAAACCGAAGGTAAGCTGACGCTGTACTACAATTTCACGGCTTGTCTGGAACGCGACAATGTACCGGTACACGCAGAATCTGCTGCCTATAACATGGCGGAAGGGCTGAACGGACGGATACATAATGTACGCGTATGGACCGAAGCCCGCACCAGCGGACAGTTGCAGGCACAAAGCAACATCCTGCTAAGCGGCAACGAAACCGGACTGCTGTCCTACTATCCGATGGATGAAGCCGGAGGCAATATTCTGAAAGACAAGGCACGCGGACTGAACCTGAAGATGGACGGTGGCACATGGCTGTTGCCTGAAGGACGCGGACTGATGTTGAACGGTACGAACTCTTACCTGAAACTGAACTCCGGAAGTTCCGTAGTGGCGGACAAGGAAACCGACTATACCATCGAATTGTGGTTCAAGGGCGACAAGGGCAACCGCGATGCTACCCTACTGGCCAGCGGACGTGCCGACGGTACGGACTGGGGCGGTTCGGAGAACCTCTTCTTCTTGGGCTTTGAAAACGGCGAACTGACTTACCGCAATAACGGACAGACCCTGAAAGCCAGCGGCGACTGGCTGGACAACAACTGGCACCATGTGGCGGTATCGGCCAACCGCATGACCGACCGCATACAGCTCTACACGGACGGTATGCTGAACATTTATGCTCCTGCTACCGAATACGGACAGATTGCTGCCGGATATATCTACACAGGTGTGACACCAGTGGCTGAAAACGGTACGAATGTCAATGTAGAGAAGTATTGGAACGGTAGTCTGGACGACGTCCGCTTCTGGAACCTCTACAAGAACGAAAAAGCAGTGGCTACCGGCATGAACCGCAAGCTCGACGGCAAGGAAATGGGACTGATGGGTTATTACCCGTTTGAAAAACATACGGTAACATCCGAGAACCTCCCGGTGGTACGCTTCTCATTGGAAGATGCCAAGGTACAGGAACTCTCTACTACCCATGTACCCGATGCCATTGCCGTAATCGGCGGAATGGAAATTGCAAGCATCGAAAGCGAAAACCGCGAGATTGTGGAAAATGCTTTCATGACTTCGCAAGTTGCTCCGGTCAAGGACAAGGGCGGTGTGACCGATCTGGATTTCGACTATGTAGTGAACAATGACGCCCTCATCATCACCCTCAAGGAAGAACCGGCACGGATAGAAAACACCACGGTGACATTTACCGTATCCGGAGTACGCGACCTGAACGGCAATAGCACACAATCAGGTATCACCTGGACGGCCTATATCGACCGCAACCAATTGAAGTGGGCCGAAGACGAGCAGAGCCTGCAAAAGAACGTAGACGAACCGATGACCTTCACGGTAGACATCGCGAACAAGGGCGGCAAGACGGAAGACTACAGCATCACCGGTTACCCTTCATGGGTAGACGTAAGTGCCCCGACCGGAACACTGGCCGCCACACAGACTGCCCACATCACATTTACGGTGGACGAAAGCGTGAACATCGGAACGTATAACGAAGTGTTCTATCTGACCAACAGCGACGGCATTTCCGAACCGCTGAACGTCACCCTGAAAGTGAACGGCAAGCGTCCGGACTGGACGGTGAACCCGGCGGACTACAAGTTCAACATGAGCGTTTATGGCCAAATGAAAATCAACGGACGTTTCTCCAACGACACCGAAGACATGCTGGCAGCATTCGAGGACGATGTATGCGTAGGTGTGGCCATCAACGAATATATCAAAGTGAACGACATGTATTATGCCCTGCTTACCGTGTACGGCAATACCGGCTCTCACAACAAACTTGAATTCAAGATGTGGGACGCTTCTACCGGAAAGATATATATCGTAGAACCTGAGACGCCTGTGGCATTCAAGGCCAACAGCATCGTAGGTTCGCCCAAAGTACCGGTAGTATTCTCCAACCTCGACAAGGTGCAGTTGGATGTGGCATTGAACAACGGATGGACATGGACTTCATTCAATGTCATGGACGAAGACATGAACGACCTATCACAGGTATTGAAGGACAACGCATGGCTGTCGGGAGACGAAGTGAAACGCGAAGACGGCGGTGTGGCCACCTACGGTGCACAGACCGGATGGGTAGGTTCGCTCAATTCTTTGGACAACGAAGGCATGTTCATGATACGTTCTTCTTATCCGCAGACGCTGAGCGTTATCGGTAGCCCGGTGAACCCAGCCAACCACGTCCTCGACATCCGCAGTGTGAACGAACAGGGCGTAGCTGTATGGAACTACATCCCGTATCTGTCACAGGAGAACCTGCCGCTAACAGAAGCATTGGCAGGCTATGAGGCCGAAATGGGCGACGTGGTGAAGAGCCAGAGCGCATTCGCAATGTGGAACGGCAACCTGGGCTGGATTGGTAGTCTGACCTACATGCAGCCGGGACGCGGATATATGTTACAGCGCACCGGAATGACAACAGCAACCCTGCGCTATCCGTCTACTGAAAATCGTAAGGCCAAAGTGGCAACCAAACGTAACGCAGCCGACGAAACGATGGAAAACCACGGTGTGGAAAACACCAACTATGCACGTACCATGTCTATGGTGGCAACCGTAGAGGGTGTAGAACTGGCCGAGGGTGATGTGCTCCGCGCTTATATCAACGGTGAACTCCGCGGAGAATCTCCGGTGATTTGCCAGGGAGGAAACGATGAGCCTCTCTTCTTCCTGTCCGTAGCCGGAGAACAGTCCGGAAGCATCGACATGACAGTGGAACGCCGGGGTGAAATCGTAGCTTCGGCAACGGATGCCGGCAGTTTCAACGCCGATGCCGTAGAAGGAACATACGACAACCCGATGGTGATTTCCTTCGACAGCCGCTACGACCGCGCCGTTTATCCGTCTCCGTTCTACAATGAACTGTTTATCCGCAAGCAGGTGGATGCAGCCGACAAGGTAACCGTAACCATCACCGATGCCAAGGGTGCCAAGATGGCTCTCTTGACGGATTGCAACGAAGGCGGACAGGTGGACATCCACTATACCGACGCCCTCAACCTCTCTCCGGGTGTCTATATGGTCAATATCTGTGTGAACGGCAAGGACAATGTTTACAAAGTCATCAAAGTGAAAAGATAAGTTTCAAGAGTGAAAAAGCAGCCGGAGCCGGGCCTCCTGTCCGCTCCAGGCAGCTTTACATTCGGCATCTTAATTAAAGAACAATTATGAAATATATGCAAGTGAAATATATGTGGCTGGCATTGGCTGCCCCGTTGTTCCTCACGGCCTGTACGGAAGAGGACGACCATGCAAGCGTGCCGGAATACACCAAATTCGACTATCCGGAATGGGCGGCAACGGCGCGTCCGGAAATAGCCCTGCCCCCCACCGACTGGACAGTGGCCTTTGGCGGAGGAGTGGAAACGCCCGACTGGCAACCTACACAGGCCGCACCGATGGCTGCACCCAGATGGAAGAACCCCGACATGCACGTCTACCCTGCCAGCATGACGGCCATTATCCGAACATCGGACTACATCCGTCCCGACATCACGGCCGATGACCAACTGGCCGCTTTTATCGGCACGGAATGCCGCGGCGTGGCGGAACAGATAGAGGGAGCCGACGGCGAGACCCTCTACCTGTTGCAGGTGAAAGCCGACCAGAGCGAAGTGCGCGAAGTGGAATTCCGCTATTACAGTGCACGAAAGCAGGAGATTTTCATCGCCTCCGAACGTGTTCCCTTCGAGGCGGACATCACGATGGGAAGCGTGGACACGCCTACCGAGATGACCTGGAAGTCACAGGGTGAACTCCCCTATTACATGGATATGGAGGTGAGTGTAGATCTGAGTAGTTTTGACGATGCAACCGTGGCCGACGGCGATATGGTGGCCGCTTTCGTAGGCGACGAGTGTCGCGGCATGGGCACAGCCGAAACCGATGACAACGGCAACTTTGTGTTCCGTTTCCGTATGTGGGGACGTAACGTGTCGGAACAGTTTGCGTTCAAATATTACACGACTACGCTCAAAGACGTCTATGTCTATGAAGTGCCGTTCTACATGCAGCACACCGGCAAGCAGACGCTGGACATCAACCTGAGCGAACACGGCTTCATGGACCTCTACGTACGTCTGCCCGAAACCTTACGCCCCTATATGCGCGAAGGCGACAATATGGCCGCTTTTGTCAACGGCTATCCGTGCAGCATCGTGCAGGACCGCCTGCAAGAGAACTATATGCTGAAGATGAAGGGCCGCATGGGCGACAAGGTGTCTTTCCGCTTTTACAGCGACTCGCTGAAACATGTGTTTGCCACCCCCGACTGTGTAACCTATGCCGATGCCGGCACATGGGGCAATGCAACCGACTATCAGACGCTTCCGCTCGAAACGGCATTCAAACTCGTCAACATGCGTGCCGTTTTTGCCATAGAACATTATGAGGCCATCAACACCACATTGGCGGAAGGCGACCTGCTGGCTGCCTTTGTGGGCGACGAATGCCGCGGTGTGGCCAAGGCCGAACTGTATGACGGACAGTTAATATACGACATGCAGGTCACAGGCACATTGGACGTCAATGAAGAGTTTGTCCTGAAGTATTATCACCCGGGCAACCGCTATATGTTTACCTGCAACAAAATGTTCAAATTCGAGGCTGGAGGCACCATCGGCAACCGCAACCAGCCTATGGGCATCACACTGCAAGTCATCGAATAAAAAGAAGAAAGCATGAATATAAAACATTTTTTTCCGAGTGCCTTGCTTCTCCTGTCGGGAGCGACGGTTACAGCCCAAACGCACGAGACGTCTGTTTGGGAAGATTTCGGCAGCAATCTTTATATCGATGCCGGAGGCGGCGTGCAGACGCTTTTCGCACCGGGCTGGAAGGATATTGCTTTCGGCAAACAAATCACCCCTTCTTTCTCATTAGGTGTGGGTAAATGGTTCAATCCTTTCTGGGGCATACATTTCGCAGCCGAAGGTTACAGTTTCAACGGCTTCCGACCGGGTGGCTCCTACGACCCTTTCTCACCGCTCAACCGGGTGGATGTGGGTTATGACGGCTCGTTCCGTTACTACCTGCGCTATATGGGACTGAACGCCGACATCCGGTTCAGCCTGCTGAATCTGATTGCCGGACGGGAACGCGAGGAAGCGCTCTACGATTTGGTGCCCTATATCGGTATCGGGTATGCACACATGTTTGCCTACCGCGGTTCCACTAAGGAAAACCTTTTTACCGGACACGCTGGCGTGCGCAACCGTTTTGCCGTACACCGCATGGTAGACGTGAATCTGGACGTTACGGCCGGATGGACGGACAACTATGTCAACCCCGTAACCGACCGCTACATGGCTTCTATGGCTGTACAAGTGGGCGTAAGTTTCTATCCGGGCAGACGTGCGTTCCGCAAGCCGACAATGAAAGTTCCAGTGGAAACCTTCCACTACCGTACGGATACGGTATTCGTGCGCGAAGTGCCGGGACGTGACAAAGTGATAGAGTTTGTACCTGACCACAGGAACATTCTCGGTGTGGTTATGGCATCCGTCCGGTTTGCCGTGAACCGCTCAATGGCATACGAGGGGCAGGAAACGCAAATCTACGAAGTGGCACGCTATCTGCGTGAACATCCGAAGGCCGTTGTCCGCATCGAAGGTTACGCCGACGCCACTTCCGGATCGGAAGACTACAACCACAAGTTGGCACAGCAACGTGCGGAATATGTACGCAAACAGTTGGTAGACACTTACAAGGCCGATGCTTCGCGCATAGAGACCAAGGCTATCGGCACAGCACGGCAACCCTATGACGACACTACGGACACGCAATGGAATTGTGTGGCCATCATCCGCCTGATTAAGTAAGAAGAGAAAACCTCTGATACTTAAAAAAAGTGACGCATGCGAAGGTTTTTCCTGCATGCGTCACATCTTTTTTTAGCTTACCCCATATCCGAGCCTTATTTCTTGATGACCTTGATGGTCTTCTGCATGCCGTCGCGATACAAATTCAAGAGATACATACCTTTACGCAAGTGCCCCACTTGCAATTCGGTTGTCCCCACAGGCACTTCGTCCTGTGCCACGACGGCTCCCGACAATGACACCAAGCGCACGTTCCAGACTTTATCCGTGGCATTGGAAATGACAATACGACCATCCACGACCGTGCGTTCCACACTTAACAGACCATCGGTCTCGACCGCTGAAACAGAAGAACCACCCTTAGGCATAAGCACCACATTCATATACGTTTCTCCGACATAACGATAAATGTCGCTCACGGCATATACCTTTTCAAAAGGCAAGTAGCCTTCAGCTTCCACTTTCATGCGGATTTCGTCACCACGCACGTCGGCCAAAGTCAGATAACCGGAAGCATTCGTCCGGTACACTTTACCATTCAGCGTCACGGTAGCCCCTGCCAGATTGTGCCCTTTTACGTTCTCTACTTCCAGTTCAACCAAGATACCCTCCTGCTTGCGGTCTATGTGGAGTTCCACGTCAGTCAAACGGCCTGCCTCCAATGTCACAGCCTGCAAATCGGATACATGCACATCAAACCCTTCGTAATCCGAAGCCGTGGCCTGTATGTCATATTGACCGGGGTCGAGTATGACATAAGTCGCCGTACTACTGCCCTCGAATTCTATCTCAGTGATGAAATCCCCTCCGGTGGACACATTGCAATAATCCGCCTCCAATCCGTCGGGCACAACGGTCTTCACACGAGCATATGCCAGACGACTGAAGTCCAATACCACCTTGTCCGATACACTTTCTACGGTCTCATGCGCCACGTAATCAAGCTCTATGCCATCTTCTCCCGAATAAGAGGAATAACTGTTCCAGTTGAAAACATATTCCCCTTCCGGCAAACGGGTCCGGAACTTCGTCTCTCCGCTTTCTATGCGGAACTGCCACAGTCTTTCACCCCGGGACGTACTGACCTCGCACGTGAACGACCGCCCTTCCATGAAGTCCGGCAAATTCGCCACGGAGACTTCGACCGGCACACTCTCCGTCTTTGACAAATCTATCTCAACCTCCTGCTGCTCCTCCATATCAAACGAACCGAGTGTCAGGAAGTCTACTTGCTGCGTGGCATAATCCTGCCTTTCCAACGCATAAGTGTATGCTCCGGTTTTCAAACCCAACTCGGCCTCCCATGTACCGGAAACGCCATCACCACCTGTAACCGGCATGAAATCAGTAGCCCGACTTTCTTGTCCGCTCATGGCATAAATCGTATAGGCATAACCTTCTTCCGCCCCTTTCAACTTGAAACGCATCGTCCCATAATCGGAGGAATGGAAAGCGCAAACCACGTCACGGTTTTCTGCCGTATTCACAAGTCCGTGAGCCGTTTCGAAATTCGTATTAGCGTTGTAACCGGGCTTCACTTCATATTTATACAAGCCGTCTACCATGTAAACGGAATAAGGGAAGTCTATATTATTCACATAAAATTCATTATACTCCATACCCACAGGCGAAATTATCAAGCTACCGCTTTGCACATCGCCCTCCGTACGGAACGTCACGGGTTTATACCCTTTGTCTTGGAAAGAATAATCCACAGTGGTAGTTTTCCCTGAAGCCGTAAAAGTAGCCAAATCCGTTGCAGGCGAAGCCAAATAGTTGCCTTCCATCTCAGGATAATAGTAATATGTACCAGGCTGAAGATATCCCTGCACGCTCCCCTGTTCATCGGTAGACAAATCTAAATTCGCTTGGAGAAGAATGACCTCGGCTTCGCCCGGTTTCCCCTCAGCATCTTTGACCTGAAAAGTGACCAATGTCATATCATCCAATTTCTCCGCCGTAATTACAGCTACATCTTCATCCTCTACGGTCAATTTACCGTTTTTCACAGCTACGCTGATTCCCTCGGGCGTAAACGCAGACAGTTCATAACTGTACTCTTCCGCACGCAGAAATTCGCCGTCATCCATCTGCCGAATCTGCACACCAGGATAAGAGCTATTCCAACTGCTGCCATCGGAAAGTCCTATATAATCCAACTCTACATTGTAATCCTCCGGACTGCCCGACGTGAAACTCACATAATGATAAGGAGAGAAATCCGCATCCACCTCCACCGTCGTAATTTCCGGGTTATAGAAATCAAAAAGTATCGGCCCTTCGTAAGAAATCGACTGGTCCGGCATGTAAAGCCGGATGAAGTTATCCTCGTAAGGATTATAAGACAACTTGCCCTTGAAACTACTGGAAGCCGCATCCCAGACAAACCCATTCTCAGGCATTCCCTGCCCGTTGAGTTCAAGTTGCAACTGCGCCACGTCGAAACGCTCGGAAGACGACGGGGTGACCTTTATCACCGTAGTCAACTCTCTCACCTCGTCTTGGGCATAAGTCTGCATGCCTAAGAACAAGCACAATAAAAGTAAGATCTTCTTCATACACTTATTTTTTAAAGTTGGTTTTATACGGCTTCAAAAATACTGAAACTCCGACAAAACAAAAAGGGAGGCAAAGCTTTTTTACCCCCCCCATTAAGTTTATTTAACACAAAGTAAAAGGCACGCCCTTGCCACGCATGCCTACGCCCGTCAGTCTAAAAACCCCTGACGTGTCAAAGCCTCCAACATACCCCGGCTCATTGCTTCGTTATCCTTACGGGTGTAGCGGATATCCGTGAAGATTTGAGCCAACGTCTCCTTGTGGTTGATTTCCACAAAATGCCTGTTCTCTGGTAATTGTTCTTTCGGCCCGTAATATCGGTCGATAGTTTCGGGAGTATAGTTGCAATAGGTCTCTTCGTGCACCACGGCCTCCAAAGGCAGACGGTCGGTCTGCTCGGGATGTTCATCAGGCCATCCCACGGTGAGTGTCGCCACCGGCATCACCAAGCGGGGCAACTGCAAGATGTCGATAATTTGGGACGGCATATACAAAGTCGTACCCAAATAGCAAATCCCCAACCCTTCCGCCTCGGCCAGATTGCAAAACGTCTGCGTAAACAACAGCGCATCCGTGGCGGCATTCAAAAATGAAAGAAAATTGTCATATCCGGGCTGCGCCTTGCGCTGCTCCGCCCATTTGACCGTACGGTTGAAATCCGCACATATCGTCAGGATCACAGGCGCCTGAGTCACCATAGGCTGATTGAAATGCGCCGGCGCCAAACGTTTTTTCACCTCTTCGCTACGCGTCACCACCACACTGTAGAGCTGCATGTTCCCCATGGTCTGCGTCCTTTCCGATACCTCCAAAAGACGGCGCAGCAACTCCTCATCCACCGGTTTTCCGGCATACTTCCGAATACTTCTACGGTTCTTTACTGTTTCCATGATTCATTCGTTTTTTACTTCGGGCAAAGATACACAAAATGATTCATAATAGATTAGATTTCAAAGGTTTTTATTTCATAAGATTTTCATTTTCGGATAACTTTTCCGATTCGCCAAAAACACATAACACTTATAATCAAGTGAATAACACACAAGAATGGAAAACTTTGCATGAAAAGACAAGATTTTAAGTTTTTCTTTTGGTCATATCAGAAAACATGTGTAGTTTTGCAACATCCTTCCGGATTGACCGCTATTGCTTCTACAAAATCTGATAACGGAATCCTAAAGTAAACCATTTAAATTCAAACAGTCGTGAAAGAGAAGACTTACAGTTATGACGAAGCCTTTGAGGCAGCCCTTCAATATTTCAAGGGGGACGAACTGGCCGCAAGGGTTTGGGTGAACAAGTACTCCATGAAGGACTCATACGGTCATATTTATGAAGTATCGCCCGAAGACATGCACTGGCGTATCGCGAACGAAATCGCCCGCATCGAGAATAAATATGAGAATCCGCTCAAAGCAGAAGAAATATTCGGACTTCTTGATCACTTCAAATACATCATTCCGGCAGGTAGTCCCATGACCGGAATCGGCAACAATCACCAAATCGCATCGCTTTCCAACTGCTTCGTCATCGGTCTGGACGGACAAGCCGACTCATACGGCGGCATCATCCGCATCGACGAAGAACAGGTGCAACTGATGAAACGGCGCGGCGGCGTAGGCCATGACTTGTCGCACATCCGCCCGAAAGGCTCGCCGGTGAAAAATTCGGCCCTGACTTCTACCGGACTCGTTCCTTTCATGGAACGCTACAGCAACTCGACCCGCGAGGTGGCACAAGACGGACGGCGCGGCGCACTGATGCTGTCCGTCAGTATCAAGCACCCCGACGCCGAGGCTTTCATCGATGCCAAAATGACCGAAGGCAAAGTGACGGGAGCGAACGTATCCGTCAAGATCGACGATGAATTCATGCACGCTGCCATCGAAGGGCAATCCTACACGCAGCAATACCCCATTGACAGCTCGTCGCCCATGGTGGCCAAGAACATCAGCGCACAGGATTTGTGGAAGAAGATCGTGCACAACGCATGGAAAAGCGCCGAGCCCGGTGTCTTATTCTGGGACACGATTCTGCGCGAATCCGTACCCGACTGCTATGCCGATCTCGGTTTCCGTACCGTGAGTACGAATCCTTGCGGCGAAATACCGCTCTGCCCGTATGACAGTTGCCGTCTGTTGGCCATCAACCTTTATGCTTACGTGGTCAACCCGTTCACGCCGGAAGCCTATTTCGATTTCGATTTGTTCAAGAAACATGTGCAACTGGCCCAACGGCTGATGGACGACATCATCGACCTGGAACTGGAAAAGATTGAAATGATTCTCCAAAAAATAGACGCCGACCCGGAATCCGAGGAAGTAAAGGGCACGGAACGTCATTTGTGGGAAAAGATATACAAGAAAAGCGGACAGGGACGGCGTACAGGCGTAGGCATCACGGCAGAAGGCGACATGCTGGCCGCACTCGGCCTCCGTTACGGCACGCAAGAAGCCACGGACTTTGCCGTGGAAGTACACAAGACCGTGGCCCTGCAGGCATACCGCTCATCGGTACAGATGGCCAAAGAACGCGGGGCGTTTGAAATCTTCGACGCCGAACGCGAAAAGAACAACCCGTTCATCAACCGTTTGCGTGAGGCTGACCCGGAACTGTATGAAAACATGGTAAAATACGGACGACGCAACATCGCTTGCCTCACCATTGCCCCGACGGGGACGACCAGCCTCATGACGCAAACCACATCCGGCATCGAACCGGTATTCCTGCCCGTATACAAACGTCGGCGCAAAGTCAACCCGAACGACCCGGAAGTACATATCGACTTCATCGACGAGACGGGCGACGCCTTCGAGGAATACATCGTCTATCACCATAAGTTCCTCACGTGGATGAAAATCAACGGCTACGACACGGAGAAACGTTACACGCAAGAGGAAATCGACGAATTGGTGGCACGCTCTCCTTATTATAAGGCCACGGCCAACGACGTGGACTGGCTGATGAAAGTCAAAATGCAGGGAGCCATCCAGAAGTGGGTGGACCACAGTATCAGCGTGACGGTCAACCTGCCGAACAATGTGGACGAAGAACTGGTCAATCAACTCTATGTGGAAGCCTGGCGTTCCGGATGCAAGGGTTGTACCATCTATCGCGACGGTTCGCGTTCGGGCGTGATGATTTCCGTGAAGAACGAGAAAAAACAACCGGAACTTCCCTGCAAAAGTCCCGAAGTGACGGAAAAACGTCCGCAGGTATTGGAATGCGACGTGGTACGCTTCCAGAACAACAAAGAAAAATGGGTGGCTTTCGTCGGACTGTTGAACGGCTATCCCTACGAAATCTTCACGGGTATTCAGGATGACGACGAGGGCATCGTCCTTCCGAAAAGCGTCATGAAAGGACGTATCATCAAGAATACGGACGAAGACGGCAACAAACGTTATGACTTCCAGTTCGAAAACAAGAAGGGATACAAGACCACCGTGGAAGGGCTTTCCGAGAAGTTCAACAAGGAATATTGGAACTACGCCAAACTGATTTCCGGTGTGCTGCGTTACCGCATGCCGCTCGAACACGTCATCAAGCTTGTCGGCTCGCTACAGTTGGAAAGCGAAAGTATCAACACTTGGAAAAACGGTGTGGAACGTGCCCTGAAGAAATACATCACGGACGGCACGGAAGCCAAAGGTATGAAATGCCCGAACTGCGGTCACGAATCGTTGGTATATCAAGAAGGATGCCTCATCTGTAAGCACTGCGGCGCCTCCAGATGCGGATAGGCTCTATGAAAGTGAAGAACAGCCGCATCCTGCTGCCCCGCGTACGTTTCTATGCCCACCATGGCGTGGATCCGCAAGAACAACTGACAGGTGCTTACTTCCACGTCGGGATAGAAGCCGACACGGATTTCAACGAGGCCATGCAGACCGACCTGTTGGAGGGCACAGTGAGCTATGCCGACTTATATGAAAGTATCAAGACGGAAATGGACATCCCTTCAAAATTATTGGAACATGTGGCGGGAAGAATCCTTCAAAGACTCTTCGACGACTTCTCTTCCATCAGCCGCATCCGTCTGACCCTGACCAAGGAAAATCCGCCTATGGGGGCCGATTGCCGCGAAGCCGGGGTGGAAATCGAAGCGGAAAGATAAGAACCCGGACATCGGTATGAACTGTTTTTAGACAGAATATCTATGTTTTAGACATAAGAACAAAAGAACAAAAAGCCTTTTAAGACTTGAAAAATATGTTCTTTTGTTCTTATGTCTTAATACCATTTACCCCCTTGTCCTTATGTCTCTCCTTAACTTTCTGTTCTTATGTCTTTTTGTCTAAATATCATTTTGCCAAATTGTCACTTCCGCCTCCTCAGAATCGCATATTCCGGACAGCAAGGCACACACGAAGAAAAAAACGATTCTCACGCATTTGCAGAAACCCTTCGTGTCACCCCCGCCACAACTTTTGCTTACTTCTTGCACAAGAATGAGGCATACAACGCGCAAACAGGCAAGAAGCACGTAAGCCCCAAAGAGGATTCACCTTTCATTGTGCCATCCTGATTTCGACAACTTCCGACCTCCAAATAGAGAAAAAGAGGGCGATTTACGCACTTCCCCACACCGGTTTCTACCTGTCGGCACGCCGTCGGACAGATGTTTTTTCCACATCCTGCGGAGAAAAAAAATGTTTTTTCAGCCCAACGAAAAATTATTTGGCTGTGCTTGACGCCTCAACATCTTTAACAAAGATTAAAATACAACCTAAAATGCAAAAAAACATATAGAAAATAAAGCAAAAATTGTCTGAAAGGTGTTTTTTACGCTGATTTCTTTCTCCCCGAAATCGGTCTTTATCTTTCTTTTTGTCCCAGAAAGCCACATTTTCGTGTCATTTATCTCAAACAAGGTTATCGGAAACTCCTGAAAAACCTCCATATAAACCAAATACCGAGATTGCATTTTTTAAGAATATTTTTCTACACTTATTCTTCCGTCCCACAAGAAATTTTCGTAATTTAGCAGGCAATAACATGAAACAGACACAAAAGAACAAATTCACATAATAAATTATCACCAAAACAATGGAAAACATAGGTTTAGCATTACAACTCATGGTGGTGGGCATGGTTACGGTGTTCATCATCCTTATGATTGTCATCCAGTTGGGCAAATGGCTGATTCAGATAGTCAACAAAGTAGCCCCCGAAGAAACGGTGGCTCCGAAACGGAAGCCCGCATCCGGCACGGCCACGGCCATCGACGCCCAGACACTGGCCGTCATCCGGGAGGCCGTCAGCCAAATCACCGGAGGCAAGGGAAGCGTAAGCAAGGTAGAACGCTTGTAAGCACAAACAGTCATCGAATTTTAAAAGAAAAAACATACAATGGAAAAAAGAGAAGTAAAATTCAGCCTGGTGTTCCGCGACATGTGGCAAAGCGCCGGAAAATACGTGCCGCGCGTGGACCAGTTGGTGAAAGTGGCTCCCGCCATTATCAAAATGGGATGTTTCGACCGTGTGGAAACCAACGGGGGCGGTTTTGAACAGGTAAACCTCCTTTTCGGGGAAAACCCGAACAACGCCGTGCGCCAATGGACGAAACCGTTCCACGAAGCAGGCATCCAGACCCACATGCTCGACCGTGCACTGAACGGCCTGCGCATGAGTCCCGTACCGGCCGACGTGCGCCGCCTGTTCTATAAAGTCAAGAAAGCGCAGGGCACGGACATCACCCGTACGTTTTGCGGGCTGAACGACATCCGCAACATCGCACCCAGCATCCGCTACGCCAAGGAAGCCGGCATGATTTCGCAGTGCAGCCTTTGCATCACCCACTCGCCCATCCACACGGTGGACTACTACGTGGACATGGCCCGACAGCTTATCGACTTGGGATGCGACGAAATCTGCCTGAAGGACATGGCGGGCATCGGCCGCCCCGAAACCCTCGGTAAAATCTGTGCGGGCATCAAGGCTTACAAGAAAGACATCATCGTGCAATACCATTCCCACGCGGGACCGGGCTTCAACATGGCTTCCATCCTCGAAGTGTGCAAGAACGGGTGCGACTACGTGGATACGGCCGTAGCCCCGTTGGCATGGGGTACGGGACACGCCGACATCCTGGCCGTGCAGGCCATGCTGAAGGACGCAGGCTTCAAGGTGAAAGAAATCAATATGGCGGCCTACATGGAGGTACGCTCGCAGATACAGGAAATGATGGACGACTTCCTCGGATTCTACTGCAATCCGCTCAACCGCATCAACAACTCCCTGCTCATCGCCCCGGGACTGCCGGGCGGCATGATGGGTTCGCTTATGGCCGACCTGGAGACCAACCTGGAGTCGCTCAACAAATGGAAGGCCAAACACGGGCAAGCCGAACTGACGCAGGACGAATTACTCGTCAAGCTGTTCGACGAAGTGGCCTACATCTGGCCCAAGGTGGGATACCCCTGCCTCGTGACCCCGTTCAGCCAATATGTGAAAAACCTGGCCTTGATGAACGTCATCCAAATGGAGAAAGGCAAAGAACGCTGGAGCATGATTGCCGACGACATCTGGGACATGATTTTGGGCAAGGCCGGACGCCTGCCGGGCGAAGTGGCACCGGAACTGAAGGCACTGGCCGAAGCGCAAGGACGGAAGTTCTCCGACACCGACCCGCAAGCCAACTATCCGGACGAACTGGACAAATACCGCCAGATGATGGCCGAAAAAGGTTGGGACACGGGACAAGACGACGAGGAACTCTTCGAGTATGCCATGCACCCGTCGCAGTATGAGGCTTACAAGAGCGGCAAGGCCAAACAGGACTTCCTGGCCGACCTGCAAAAGAGACGCGAGGCTACCGCCGCACCGGCCGGCGCAGGAAGCGCACCGGCACAGCCTTCTACCGTTACCGTCACCGTGAACGGACAATCTTACAAAGTGGACATCGCCTACGGAGAACAGGCCGCACCGGCCCAGACGTCCGCCGCGCCAACGGCACAACCCGCCGCAGCCACGGGCGAAGGCGAAGACATCCCGGCTCCGTTGGAAGGCAAGTTCTACCGCGTGAAAAACACGGAAGAAACGCCGAAGCAACCGGGCGACCGTGTAAAAGCGGGCGACATCCTGGGTTACATCGAGGCTATGAAGACCTATAATGCCATCCGTGCCGAATTCGACGGCACCATCACGGCCATCTTGGTCAACTCCGGCGATGCCGTGGAAGAAGACGACGTAATCATGAAAATAGCCAAGCAGTAAATTATGGAACAGTTAACAGATATATTCAACAAACTATACCAGATGACGGCTTTCAGCAATATCATTGCCGACCCGTCGTTCCTCATTATGTATGCGCTGGCTTTCGTCCTGCTCTACTTAGGTATAGTGAAAAAGTACGAACCGCTGTTGCTCGTGCCTATCGCGTTCGGGGTGTTGCTGGCCAACTTCCCGGGCGGCGAGATGGGGGTCATACAAGCGGACTCGCAAGGGATGGTCACGCTGGCCAACGGCAGCAAAGCCAACATCTGGGAAATGCCGTTGCACGACATCGCCCATGAATTCGGCCTGATGAACTTCCTTTATTACATGCTCATCAAAACCGGTTTCCTTCCGCCCGTCATCTTTATGGGAGTGGGTGCTCTGACCGACTTCGGCCCGATGCTGCGCAACCTGCGCCTGTCCATCTTCGGAGCCGCCGCCCAATTCGGCATCTTTGCCGTGTTGCTGGTAGCCATCCTGATGGGTTTCACACCGCAGGAAGCCGCCTCGCTCGGTATCATCGGTGGCGCCGACGGCCCGACGGCCATCTTCACGACCATCAAACTGGCTCCCCACCTGCTCGGTCCCATTGCCATTGCAGCCTATTCCTATATGGCGCTCGTTCCGGTCATCATCCCGTTGGTGGTGAAACTGACCTGCACGAAGAAGGAGCTGATGATTAACATGAAGGAACAGGAAAAATTGCATCCGTCTACCACGGAAATCAAGAACCTGCGTGTCCTGAAAATCATCTTCCCGATTGCCGTCACGACGGTAGTAGCCTTGTTCGTCCCCACGGCAGTGCCCCTCATCGGTATGCTGATGTTCGGTAACCTGCTGAAAGAAATCGGTGCCGACACCTCGCGCCTGTTCGATGCGGCTTCCAACTCCATCATGAACGCGGCTACCATCTTCCTGGGCCTCTGCGTAGGCGGTACCATGACCGTGGATGCGTTCCTCAACATGCAGACGATAGGCATCGTCGTGGGCGGTTTCCTCGCCTTTGCGTTGTCCATTGCTTCCGGCATCGCCATGGTGAAAATCTTCAACCTGTTCAGCAAGAAGAAAATCAATCCGCTCATCGGTGCCACCGGGCTGAGTGCCGTACCCATGGCCAGTCGCGTTTGCAACGAAATCGCCACCAAATATGATGTGAAAAACCATGTGTTGAACTACTGCATGGCCTCCAACATCTCCGGTGTCATTGGGTCAGCCGTGGCAGCCGGCGTGCTGATCTCCTTCTTGGGATAAGACAGTTGCAAACCGGATAAACAAAGAAGACAGAAGAACATAAGGATAAGATTTTTTCCTTATGTTCTTCTGTCTTTTAGAAATCACTCGCACGGCACCATTGCCTTTGGGCAGAAACACCTTTTCTATTCCACTTCATCCAGTGCCTGTTTAGGACTTAAAAACAGACTGGTATTCCATTCCCGAAACAAACCGGAACACAGTGGGCTATTCACTATCCGATTTCTATGCGTTTCCTTCCTTTCTCGATTTCTTTCTGAAGTTCTTCGGGAGATGGCAGCGTAAGCTTGTATTTCGATGCGAAAATCTGTTTTGCGTCGTTCAACACAGAATAACGCGCTATCGCCTCGTTCTTTTGACTGCACAGTATCAGCCCTATCGTAGGATTGTCGTCCTCATTCTTATAAAGGTCATCAAACATACGGATGTAACTGTCCATTTGTCCTACATCCTGATGCGTGAGTTTGCCTATCTTAAGGTCTATCAACACGTGGCATTTCAATATGCTATGGTAAAACACCAAATCTATGTAAAAGTCTTCATCTTCATAGCGCATCCGCTTTTGTCTCGCCACAAAACAAAATCCCCGTCCAAGCTCGAGCAGAAAATGCTGCAAATTGTCAATTAAGGCTATTTCCAACGTACTTTCACGCAAGGCAGGATATTCATCCAATCCGATAAACTCAAGGAAATAGGGATCTTTGATATAGCTTTCAGGCGCATACGGTTGCAGCTTTTCCGCAGCTTCTTGTTTCACGATCTCCCGGTCAGCACTTGCCAACAGACGATCATAATAAAGTGTAGAAATCTGACGGTCAAGCTGACGGGTCGACCACATGCTTGCCGCCGCTTCGTTCATATACCATATCCGGGTATCGGCATTCTCCACGGATATAAGTCGGCGATAGTGTGACCAACTCAATTCGGGACGCAGTGTGTCCCGAATCGGGAAGCAACGATAGAACTGGCATATCTTTCGAAGCTCCCGCTCGTCAAAACCTTTGCCAAAATCCTGTGTCAACCGTTCGGAAAGTTCTTTCATCAAATAGCGGCCATAATCTGCCCGTTGCTTTCCACCTAACTCCTCGTCCGTAATGAGCTTGCCTATCTGCCAATAGGATTGAACCATCGCAAAATTAACAGCAGAGTAAGCCTTTCCGCGCGCCGTGGACAATACATGGCAGATGTCGGCATAGAGTTGTTTGAAATTACTGTCCTTTGATAACTCTTTCATCATACAAAAGTCTTTTTAAAGTTCCACAGACGGTCGAATCTTATGGTACTCCTCACCTCTCAAATCAAAAAGGAACAAAACCACCACATGTCAGTCCTGATAATACACCCTCTTCACCCGAGCACTGACTCCCGTCAGGATTTCGTAGGGTATCGTACCCACAGCGTCGCTCAGCACCGTCACCGGCAGATCATCGCCGAAGATGATGGCGGTATCGCCCTCACGGCAATCTATGTCCGTCACGTCTATCATGCAGACATCCATGCAAATGTTGCCCACATACGGGGCACGCCGTCCGTTGACCAGACAATACGCACGGCCGCAACCTAATTTGCGGTCCAAGCCGTCGGCATAACCGATAGGTAGGGCTGCAATCCGACTGTCACGCGTCAAACGCCCTTTGCGGCTGTATCCCACCGTATCTTCCTTCGGCACTTCATGTATCTGGAGAATCGTGGTCTTGAGCGTACTGATATTATGGAGAACCTCATTATTCCGGGAATTGATGCCGTAGAGTCCCAAACCGAGACGCACCATCTCCAAATGACGATCCGGGAAATGTTCAATCCCCGCACTGTTGCAGATATGGCGCAGAATCTTGTGACTATAAGCCTGCTGAAGCTGCGCACTGCCTTTCAGGAACAATTCATACTGACGGGCGGAAAAGGCATCGAAATCGTCGCTGTCGCTCCCGACGAAATGGGAAAATACGGAACGGGGAATCACAGCCGACTGGCGTTTCAACCGCTCCACCAGCAACGGCATATCCTTTTCCGGGTCGAACCCTAACCGATGCATGCCCGTGTCTAATTTCACATGGATGGGAAAATGGGTCACCCCTTCTTTCTCCGCCTCGTGAATCAAGGCCTCCAACAAACGGAAACTGTACACCTCCGGTTCAAGGTCGTACTCGAACAAGGTCGGAAAACTGCTCATCTCCGGATTCATAATCATGATATTCGCCGTAATGCCGGCCTTCCGCAGGTCCACGCCTTCGTCAGCCACGGCCACGGCCAGATAATCCACCTGATGATCCTGCAGGGTTTTGGCAATCTCCACAGCGCCGGCCCCGTAAGCCGACGCCTTTACCATACATACCATCTTCGTCTCCGACTTCATGAAACTGCGGTAATAGTTCAAATTATCCACTACGGCATTCAAATTAACCTCCAATGTCGTTTCGTGCACCTTCAAGGCCAAGTGTTCCGTCAAAACGTCGAAACGGAAAGACCTTGCCCCTTTGATGAGAATCACTTCGTCGTGCAACGTGTCCAACACACCGCTGCCCAACAATTCATCCGTTGAACGATAAAAACACGCCTCCATGCCGAACAGACCTTGTACGGCAGACAAGCACGGACCGACTCCTATAAACTTCTCCACACCGCGCATAGCCACCAAACGGCCCACGCGGCCATACAAATCCTCAGGCGCACCGCCAGCCTGCTCGATATCACTCAAAATCAACGTACGTTTCCGCGCCGCACAATCGGGACGACGGTTCATGAAGTCGAGGGCGATATCCAAAGAATTATAATCCGAATTGTAACTGTCGTTAATGAGTGTACAACCCGAACGGCCTTCTTTCACCTCCAAGCGCATGGCCACCGGTTCGAGCACGGCCATCCTTGCGGCAATCGTCTCGGGACTCATCCCCAAATGCAAGCATACGGCCAGGCAGGACACGGAATTGGCCAACGAAGCCTCGTCGATAAAAGGAATAGAACAAGCTGCCTCCTTACCTTTATATATATAGGACACAACCGTCTCTGCCTCCCGCTTTTCTACCGATGCGATATATAAAGGTACATCGCGCCGCTGCCGCGACCATGCAAAGTATTCTCCTTTGAAAGCCGAACGGTTGACGCAACCGGCTACGCGCGCATCGTCCATATCGTACACCAGGACTTTGGCATCCTTGAACAACTTCAACTTCTCCATACACTTTTGCTCATACGAAGTGAAATTCTCCTGATGCGCATCGCCCAAGCAAGTAAAAACCCCTATGGTCGGCTGAATCACCGACTGCAAAGCTTCCATCTCTCCCGGCTCGGAAATTCCGGCCTCAAAAAGCCCTACTTCGCTTCTCTCATCCAGATTCCATACGGACAAAGGCACTCCGATTTGGGAATTGTAGCTCCTCGGCGAACGGGTGACGTTCTTTTCGGGCGACAACAACTGGTAAAGCCACTCCTTGACCACGGTCTTCCCATTACTTCCGGTTATACCCACCACCGGAATGTCGAAGGCCTCGCGATGACGTTCGGCCAAGCGTTGCAAAGCTTTCAGCGGACTGACCACTTGCAGGAAATTGGCATCGGGACAGGATGTCATGTCTTCCGGCAAACGACTGACCACAAAAGAACGTACCCCCCGACGATAAAGTTCGGGAATATAACGGTGTCCGTCGTTGCGACGGCTTTCCAACGCAAAAAACAAAGTATCTTCAGGGAAACACAAAGAACGGCTATCCGTTAGAATCCACCGGACTTCCACCGTTTCGCTACCCCACAAATGAGCGCCGACGAGCGAAGCTATTCTTTCTAATGTATAAGACATAATCCTCAATATTTTAGCAGATCTTTCAATCTTCCGTACTCGGTTGTATCGGCTAATTTCGGGTATTTTTCAGTAAGTCGTTCCATCTTTAACATAGTTTGACGCAGGAAGTCCCGATAAGCCGCCGATTCCGGATGCAGCGGACGGTGGGACAAAGCCTTGGCCACGGCCTCCCATTCCGCCATGAAGCTTCGTGTTTCCGCCGGGAAACAGACTTCCGAGAAACGTTCCCAAATATACTCTACTGCCACCTCGGACGGATGCAGCATGTCTGCCGCATAAAACCGGTAATCCCTCAACTCATCCAGCACGATTTCGTAAGCCGGGAAATAGAAGCAACGTCCCTCGTGCGCACGACATATCCCGTCTACGGCCAACAACAGCACGGCTTTCCCCAACCGGCTGCCATGGAAACCATATTTGGCATAACGGTAGGGACTGACCGTAAAAACGATTTGCAGGGACGGATTGACCTGCCAAAGAGCCTCCAATGCCTCTCCGAGTACCGCCTTCGCCCCCTCCACGCCCAACTGTTCTTCCGTAAACCGCCCCCCGGGCTGCTTATGGCAATTCGCAACCACCCGCCCGTTGTCATTCAGACGGTAATAACGGTTCGTACCTAAAGTAAGGAACAGTACTTTCAGCGACCTGAACCGGGCAGCTTCTTCACGGCGCACGTTTTCCAGACGGGTACGGCATTCCTCACGGTTCTCCGCAGAAAAGGAACTGTCATTCAACCAACTGTGCCACAGTCCTCCCGATTCGAAAAAAATATCCTCGGGCAACGGCTCCACGGTAGCCATCGCCCTGCACCACGCGACTATACTCAATGGATTGTACAATACCCCGAACGGATTGGCATGCGCATCCAGTCCCGACTGCACCATACGCCGGCCGATATGGTCGGCAAAGCAAGACCCCAACAGGGTAAGCCCGTCTCCGGGACGGATATGCAATCCCTTCATCTCAGTTTCTACTGTGGTACGAAACTTCATATCTCACATTCGTTAAATGTCAAAACGGTATTTTTTCCTGCAAAAGTAAGCAAGATATATGAAATTATGCTAATTTTGCATGAACTAAATCAAGCTGATGACAAACAAAAATACATATAACCTTTTGTCGCAAATCAATATCCCGGCCGACTTGCGCCAATTGCCCATAGACAAATTACCGCAAGTATGCGAAGAACTGCGCCGCGACATCATCGACGAGCTGGCAGACAATCCGGGACATTTCGCTTCCAGCTTAGGTGTCGTGGAGCTGACGGTCGCTTTGCATTATGTGTACGACACGCCTTACGACCGCATCATATGGGATGTCGGACATCAGGCATACGGCCATAAGATACTGACAGGACGCAGGGAACGTTTCTCGACCAACAGGAAGCTGCACGGGCTGAAACCTTTCCCCTCTCCTTCCGAAAGCGAATACGACACGTTCACCTGCGGACATGCTTCCAATTCCATCTCCGCCGCTTTGGGCATGGCGGTGGCCTCGGCCAATCAGGATGAAAAAAGAAGGCACATCATTGCCGTCATCGGCGACGGTTCGATGAGTGGCGGTCTGGCTTTCGAAGGACTGAACAATGCTTCTTCTACCCCGAACGACATTCTCATCATCCTGAACGACAATAATATGAGCATAGACCGCAGTGTAGGAGGAATGAACCATTATTTCCACCAACTCCACACCAGCAGCCTCTATAACCGCCTGCGTTTCGCCGCTTCCCGTAAATTATTCAACTGGGGTTGGCTCAACGAAGAGCGCCGGAAGCAACTCATCCGTTTCAACAACTCGCTGAAATCGCTTATCAGCAACCAGCAGAACGTATTCGAAGGTATGAACATACGCTACTTCGGCCCCAGCGACGGTCATGACGTCATCGAACTGGTGCATACGCTCCGGGTTCTGAAAGACATGAAAGGTCCTAAACTTTTTCATATACACACCGTCAAAGGCAAAGGATTCAAACCGGCGGAGAAGGCGGCAGACATTTGGCACGCACCGGGCAAATTCGACAAGGAGACCGGCGAACGCATACAGACGGACACGAGCAACCTGCCTCCACGTTACCAAGACGTCTTCGGACAGACCTTACTCGAACTGGCCCGGATGAACCCGAAAATCATCGGGGTGACGCCTGCCATGCCGTCGGGATGCTCGATGAATGTCCTGATGAAGGAGATGCCGGACCGGGCTTTCGATGTAGGTATAGCCGAAGGACACGCCGTCACCTTTTCCGGCGGCATGGCGCAAGACGGCCTCATCCCGTTCTGCAACATTTATTCCTCCTTTGCCCAACGAGCCTATGACAATCTCATCCACGACATTGCGATAGAACGCCTTAACGTGGTGTTATGTTTAGACCGCGCAGGACTGGTGGGTGAAGACGGTCCCACGCATCATGGCGCATTCGACTTGGCCGCACTCCGTCCCATCCCCAACCTCATCCTATCTTCTCCACTCAACGAGAAAGAACTGCGCCTGCTCATGTACACGGCACAGCTCCCAGACCAAGGCCCGTTCGTCATCCGCTACCCGCGCGGACGAGGTGTGCTGACCGACTGGCAATGTGATTTTGAAGCCATCGAAGTGGGAAAAGGACAACTTCTCAAAGAAGGAAAGGACATCGCACTGCTTTCGTTAGGCCCCATCGGCAATACGGCGGCAGAGGCCATCCGCCTGTTCGAGCAGCAACAGGCACAAGAAGGGCATCCTCTCACGGTAGCCCATTATGACATGCGTTTCCTCAAGCCGTTGGATGAAAACATCTTACACGGAGTTGGAAGGCATTTCTCCCGAATCATCACGATAGAAGACGGAGTCGTCCGCGGAGGATTAGGGTCTGCCGTATTGGAATATATGTCCGACCACGGTTTCTTCCCTAAAGTAACACGGATGGGACTGCCCGATTATTTCGTAGAACACGGCACGGTGGAACAACTACGGCAAATCGTCGGAATCGACCGGGATGCCATTGTATCACAACTCCGTTCCATTTCACAAAAGTAAATCCATGAAGATTATCATTGCCGGTGCCGGGGCTGTAGGCACACATTTAGCACAACTCTTAGCCAAAGAGAGCCAGAATATCACGTTGATAGACGAAAGCGAAGACAAACTTTCAAAAGTCGCCGACAACGTAGACCTCATGACCCTCAATGTAAAACCGACTTCTATCAGCGGCCTGAAAGAAGCCGGTGCCGCACATGCCGAATTGTTCATCGCCGTCATGCCCGACGAAATGAAAAATATCACCTGTTGCATGCTGGCCCATACACTGGGAGCGCAGAAAACAGTAGCCCGTATCGACAATGCGGAATACTTGGATGAAGAATACAAAACCTTTTTTAAAAACATGGGAATCAGCTCCCTCATCTTCCCGGAAATACTGGCCGCACGGGATATCATAGAAGGTATCAAACACAGTTGGGTCAGACAGTGGTGGGAAGTGCACGACGGGGCACTCGTCATGCTGGGCATCAAGTTGCGTGAAACCGCTGAAATCCTCAACATCCCGCTGAAAATACTGTGCGGCCCGGACACTTGTTACCATGTCGTGGCTATCAAACGAGACGACATGACCATCATCCCGAACGGCGATGCCACGCTCCAACTGGGCGACATCGTGTATTTCATGACCACGAAGAAATACATTCCTTACATCCGCAAGATTGTAGGTAAAGAGCATTATGAAGACGTGAAAAACGTCATGATTATGGGAGGCGGACGCACGGCCATGCACACCGCCCTGAATGTCCCGGGGTACATGGAAGTGAAAATCATAGAAAGCGACCCCGCCCGCTGCAACGAGCTGAACGAGGCTTTAGGAGACAGCGACGTGATGGTTATCAACGGAGACGCACGCGACTCTTCGCTACTGATTACGGAAGGCATACAGCACACACAAGCTTTCGTGGCCCTGACCGGACAAAGCGAAAGCAACATTCTGGCTTGCCTTACGGCCAAACGGCTGGGAGTGCGGAAAACCGTGGCGTTAATAGACAATCTGGACTATATCTCCATGGCCGAAAGATTGGATATCGGCACCATCATCAACAAAAAGACGATTGCCGCCAGTCATATTTACCAGATGATGTTGGATTCGGACGTTACCAACGTGAAATGCCTTACCGTGGCCGACGCCGATGTAGCTGAGTTTGAAGTAAAAGCCGGAGCCAGGGTCACCAAGAAACCCGTGAAAGACCTCGGCCTTCCCACCGGAGTTACTATCGGCGGACTGGTACGTCGCGGCGAAGGTATGCACGTAAACGGTATGACCCAAATTCAGGAAGGCGACAGTGTGGTCGTGTTCTGCCAAAACATGTTCATTAAGAAGCTGGATAAATATTTTGCGTAGTCCCGGCATCCATGCGGTCTAACAAACGCCGGATGTCCCGTTCAAGCAATTTATAAGGCGGTGCATCCTTAAAGCCTACATTCTTCCGAAGCATGTCTTCCACGGAATTCTGGCTATGTTGGTAACACGACAATTCGTTTTGCCGCTGTGTGTCGTGCTCGGCCAAATTACGGATTTCACGCTCACGTTCTTTACGCAGCAAAATACAAACAGGATCCAGCAAAGGGGAAATCACGTTGTCGAACAACGTATGTCCCTGAATATACAAATAAGTCGTCTCCGGAGTGACCCCCAAATCCAATAGCTCCGTCTTCAACATCTCGTAATCTTTTTTCGCCTGTGGGAAGTGGCGTTGCAGCCAAGCTATCTTCCGGTTGACCCTCCGCCGCACAAGTTCCAATGTCTGTTCGGGATGGTACACATTAATATCACTGAAACTCACATGATTGCCAAACTCCGTCAAAGTAAACTCCCGGTAATGGTTCCGCCGGTATACCCAAACCGACCATACGAACAACGGCCAGATGATTTGGGAATACTCTTGCATGAAACTCTCAAAATCTACAATCTGACGGTCGTTGAGCGTGGCCATCACACAGACACGGTGCAACGTCGACGCATAACACTGGTAATTCTCGATGGCGTATGCGTAAGTATGGAACACGAAAGGATTTTTGTTAATCAGCCGTGAGGTCGGCGTGGCCCCCTGCAACAAATAATCGTAGTCTGCATCGACGCAGGCTATCATATAATTTCCCAGTTGAGGGCCGAGCTTGTTCGTCAACACCAGTTTTTTCCCTTTGCCCAACGTACTGCGGGAAGGCAGCATGATTTCAAAATAACGGCTGTCATCCTCGAAATCATCCAATACGGTCCGCCAGAAGAACACATCGTCGTAACTTTCCACATACACCACGATTTTCCGCCGTGCCGTTTTGGGTTTCAACCTCTGCGCCGCTCCCAGATACAAAGAAGTCAGGTTCTCAGACAATCTCTTGGCCATAACGTTCCCCTCCCTTCCTCAGAAAATTATTGTGTAATGTCGGTCACTTCCGTCACGGCATCCATCCATCCGTTCATGATCATGGCCGGCGAATGCGTCGTCAGGATGATTTGGACATTCGGATTCAACTGACGTATCAGCGTAATCAGCTTCTGTTGCCACTCCACATGCAGACTGATTTCCGGTTCGTCCATGAAAAGCACGTAGGGCTGACGGTCTTCCACCAATACGGTCAACAAAATCACGAGCATCTGCTTCTCGCCGGAAGAGAGTTTGTAAGGCGAAAGTATCTCACCGAACTGCTCCAGTTGTATTTCATTGCTGCTGCGGACGATTTTCTTTCCGGTCTCGCTGAACAGCTCGTCCACCATATCTTGAAACTGCACCCGGGCCTGAGCCGCCATTTTCGCCTTTTCCCGTGCCTCGGGGTCGCCGCTCGTCAGCAATGCAATCATACGGTTGCCCACATTGACCTGATAGTCCAGGAAACGCCGCTGCAAGAGATAAAGCTGCCAGTCCAGCTCGGTAGCCACCCTGTCATCCGCTAATTTTTCCAGCAAATTGCTGTGAACCAAAGGACGGTCGAAGCTCCGCACCACATCGAACCTTACCGTCACGGCGTCTGCCGGTTCGTATGTCAGTTTCACATCGGGCTTGGCCGGACATCCTTCTTTGACCGCCTGCAAAAGCCTTAATATCACTTTGTTCAGAATCGTACTCTTGCCGACCCCGTTCACACCGCTCAGGATATTCACCTTACGGTTCAATTCCCACACGATATGCTTCTGCCCGCTCCAAAGCGAGTCGATCTCGATACGCCGTATGTACTCACCTATCTTATCCATAGTCTGCGTTTTTCAGAATCCTTCTTACCCGAAGATAGCGAATGGTCATGCCGAATCCTATCTTCGCCTTAGCAAAGATAAGTGTTCCCATAGAAAGAAGCAACGGAAAGATGCTAAAATTTGTGATGAAAGCACTAACTTTGCAGTTGTTTTTCCGATACATGTAATTTCAAGAAAGATGTATAAAGATAAAAACCTGACAGGCCACCTTTGTATGTTTGCGGCCTGTGCGGCGTGGGGACTGATGTCACCCTTAGGCAAAGATGCCATGGCACATGGCATCAGCGGATTGGCATTGGTAAGTTTCCGGGCGGTCGGCGCAGCTTTATGCTTTTGGCTCACTTCCCTTCTCGGCCGACATAAAGAAGATGTCGCTCCCCGGGACTTACTGATGTTTTTCTTTGCCGGTATGCTGGCCATCGTGTTCAACCAATGTTGCTTTACGATAGGGCTATCCCTGACATCCCCGGTCAACGCCAGCATCGTCACCACCACCCTTCCCATCGTGACCATGATTCTGGCCGCCCTGTTCCTGAAAGAACCGGTGACCAACAAAAAGGTCTTGGGGATTTTTTGCGGAGCCATCGGCGCCCTGCTGCTCATTTTAGGCAACGGGCACGCAGCCCAGAAAGGCAACGGCAACCTGACAGGCGACCTGCTGTGTCTTACCGCCCAATGCAGCTTTGCCGTCTACCTGACCATATTCAAGAAACTAATACAAAAATATACAGTGGTGACTTGTATGAAATGGATGTTCACTTACGCCACCATCGTCATCCTGCCTTTCACTTATAAGGACCTGGCCATACTGCCATGGGCTGAAATCCCGGCAACCACTTGGTTTGAAACGGCCTTTGTCGTCTTCGTGGCTACTTATCTGGCTTATATCATGATGATGACAGGACAGAAACTGCTGCGCCCCACCATCGTGAGCATGTACAACTACGTGCAACCCATCGTGGCCTGTATTGTCAGCGTAGCCACAGGGTTAGGAGTATTCGGATGGAGTCAGGGGGCAGCCGTCCTTTTGGTTTTCGGAGGTGTATGGTTGGTCACCCAAAGCAAAAGCCGTGCCGACCTGAAAACAGAACATCCATCCCATACCGATCCCGAATCCTGAACCGCCATGCCTGCATCATCCATCTTATGGCTCCAACAGCAACGCCGCTTGCTCGAGCTGGAATACGAATACGAAAAGGCACAGTTCCGCGCCCAAACGGAAACGACCGGCGTAACCCGTAAAATCAAACAAGGACTATGTTGGTATCCGCTCTGCTTAGGACGAAGCTACTACAACTCTCTCAACCAATTAGTCATAGAGGTGGAACGCACGGAATACACGGACACAGACCACGGGTTCGAACCGGGAAAACAAGTATGCTTCTTCACTCAAGACGCTTCCGGAGACTTACGACGAAACGGACACGGCGGCCAACTGCATTATTTTCACTTCACCGGCACCGTAAGTTTCGTAGACGGCAACATGATGGCGGTAGTCCTACCGGACATGGAAGCCCTTTCGCACCTGAGGGAAGACGGCCGCATCGGCGTGCAACTTTACTTGGACGAGACTACCTACCGCCTGATGTTCGAAGCCCTGGACCGGGTGAGCGCCGCACGGCACGGCCGCTTGGCCGAACTGCGCGACATTTTTCACGGCACAGCACAGGCCGGACATTTCTCCTTCCAACCGATACGTTTCCCCTGGCTGAACCCCACGCAAGAAACTGCCGTCAACGAAGTGTTACGCGCCAAAGACGTGATGATCGTGCACGGCCCTCCGGGAACGGGCAAGACCACTACCCTTGTGGAAGCCATCTACGAGACGCTCCACCGCGAAAGCCAAGTATTGGTATGCGCCCAAAGCAACATGGCCGTAGACTGGATTTCGGAGAAACTGACCGACCGGGGCGTGGCTGTGCTGCGCATCGGCAACCCTTCGCGCGTGAATGACAAGATGTTGTCGTTCACCTACGAACGGCGTTTCGAAGCACATCCTTCCTACCCCTCGCTTTGGGCCATCCGCAAAGCCATCCGCGACCTGTACGCCCACCGTCCGTCGTCGGGCCGTGAAGCCTTTCACCAAAAGGTAGCCCGCCTGCGCGACCGAGCTACCGAACTGGAAATCGCCATCAATGAAAGCCTGTTCAACGAAGCGCGGGTCATTGCCTGCACGTTGGCAGGCAGTGCCAACCGCGTACTGGCGGGGAAGAAATTCCCGACCCTGTTCATCGACGAAGCCGCCCAAGCCCTCGAAGCTTCCTGCTGGATTGCCATCCAAAAGGCCGGACGCGTCATCCTGGCCGGCGACCATCGCCAACTTCCTCCCACCGTGAAATGTCCCGAGGCCCTGAAGGGCGGACTGGACCGCACGCTGATGGAAACCATTGCCGCCCGACATCCTTCTGCGGTCAGCCTGCTCCGCACGCAATACCGCATGAACGATGCCATCATGCGCTTCTCCAGCGAATGCTTCTACGACGGAAAGGTGGAAAGTGCCCTGGAAGTGAAATACAGGGGCATTCTGGACTGGGACACGCCGATGGAATGGATAGACACGGCAGACGAGGAACAGACTGCCCTATACCTGACGGAAGAACCTTCCGGCGCGGTGTGTGCACCGGCTCTCCCGACGGTTGAGGTACCCGACTTCGGAGAAACCCGCAATCCGGACAGCACCAGCCGCTCCAATCCCGAGGAGGCACGGCTCACCCTGAACATTCTGAAAGCCTATTTCCAAAAAATAGGCAAGGAAAGGATATTGGCGGAACGCATCGACACCGGTATCATATCCCCTTACAAAGGCCAAGTGCAACTGTTGCGCGCCTTGCTCCGCCGGGATGCCTTTTTCAAACCCTACCGCCACCTGCTGAGCGTAAACACTGTAGACGGATTCCAAGGGCAGGAACGCGACGTCATCCTCATTAGTCTGGTGCGGAGCAACGAGAACGGACAAATCGGCTTCTTGCACGACCTGCGCCGTATGAACGTAGCCATCACGCGGGCTCGCATGAAACTTATTCTCGTGGGCAACAGCCATACGCTATGCCGTACACCGTTCTATAAACTGCTGCACGGCTACATCAAATCATTAGACGCCCAATGATTTCCCCGCTCCCACAAGGATACTAAAAACCGCCTGTTATCCTCACGACAACAGGCGGTCCAACCTTAACTAATCAAAATATACTTTCCCATACGGAAAGCCTATTTCATTCGATTCTCCACTACTTCCCAATTAATGATCTGCCACAAAGCTGCGATATGGTCTGCACGCCGATTGCGATAGTCTACGTAGTAGGCATGCTCCCAGACATCGAATCCCAACAAGGGCACATAGCCCATCGTCACAGGATTTCCACCATTAGGGCATTGTACGATAACCAATTCGCCTTTCTCGTTTTGTGCCAACCAAGCCCAACCCGAACCGAATAAACCGGTGGAGGCTGCCGCCATCTTCTCCTTGAATTCGTCAAAGCTTCCGAATGCAGTCCGGATGGCCTTGTCTAACTTGCCTTCCGGCACTGCCGGGCCTCCAGCCCCCACCGGACGGAACTGTTCAAAATACAGTGTATGGTTGAGCACCTGGCCCGCATTGTTAAACAACGGACCGGCCGGTGCATGGCGTACGATTTCTTCCAGATTCATCTTTTCATACTCGGTGTCTTTCACCAACGTATTCAACGTATTCACGTATGCCTGTAAATGCTTGCCATAGTGATAATCTATGGTTTCCTTGCTGATAACAGGTTCTAAAGCATTGGTCTCGTAGGGTAATTGAGGCAGCGAAAATACGGCCGTCATAGAAGTGATAATAATTTGCGTCAACATGATTTCTTCATTTTTTAATTAATATATTGGGTTTAGTATGCTTCCTTTCCATCTCTCACATATCCGGGAATCTCATATCACAAAGGTATGAATAAAAATCATCCAAACAAACATTTTATTGTTTTATTACCAATAAAATACGTCTTTTATACATTCGAGCAATCACACCAAACCTTCCAATTCGCTTTGACACACATACAACATGTCATTCACCTCATCCAACTCGTCCACCTTGTTACGAACGAAACTTTCCGCCTCCCCCACATACGTCTGCTCGAAGTAGTCGTATTGACGGTCGTTCCACACGACGGTCAAAGCATGCGCCGCTTTCCGGAGTTCCCCCTCCAGACTCTTGAACGCAGCCATGTCTATTTGCTCCAACATCATAATCTTCTATCTTTTTTATCTTTCGTTTCCTTATCGCACCCGACTGGCATCCTGAAGGAAAAGCATGTAACGACGTACAAACGCCACGGATGTATCCACTGCGCCCGACGTACCGGACTGCAAATCGGACAACAGGGCCTGCCCCCTTTCGCAATATGCCTCCATACTCGTGAGGCATCCTTGCGCCCGCCTCAAATCGCTTTTGCGTTCACTGAGCTTGGCCTGCACCTCCCTGCGCCGCGCCCGCACCCGGTTGATTTCACATTGCAGTGAGGCTCGCCGCTGCCCGTCGGTATCTTCATACAAGCAGTCCAATTCATAGTCCAACGAGGCGAGTTCGCTCTCGACACCCTCCAGTTCCTCTTCGATTTCCTCCACGTCGCACTCTATCTTGCGTACCGCCATACGTCCGTTCTGGCGGATAAGGTCGAGACGCTGCATAGCCGCAGCAGCCGCTCCCCGCACATCCGACACCCACTGTACCGCCCTATCGACATAGCCTCCCAAAGCCTGGATGTCGCGCACATGGAAATCGGCCGTCATATCCGGATATTTTTAGCAGCCTCCAAAGCGGCGGCATAACGGCGGATATAGGCACTGTAGGCCTGCATCATGTCAGAAATGTTGTGGATGGCGGCTGTGGCGTGCCGGAACTCGTTCATAAAACGCAAGTTCTGGTCGTCGTGCCAACCTTCGTTCACACGGTTCATCTCGACATTGGCCTGTTCAAAACTCGCCACCAACCTTTCGCTCAGGTTGGACAATCCTTGGGCAAAATGCAGAAGTTCCTCCTGCGAATGTACTATTACGTCAGACATATCTTTCAGTTTTTATTTTTTAGGCATAAAGTCTTCCCACTCTTCTTTGGTTGGCAAAGTATAGGCCGAGAGCACACGGCCTTCATGGTCTGCGACACGATAAAAATAGAGTTGGAGGTTGTCATCTTCCCCATGCAGGTCGGACAACTTTACCTCACGTTCAAAATCAAACTTGTTTTCCACTCCCTCCTTCGTGGGCAGGCACGCCATGTAAAGGAACATCTCGCCCACATCGGACGCGAACACCCCACCGGGCTTGAACATAAAGTTGGCCAACCGCTGCACTTGCCACACGGTGAAGATGTTGCATACAGGGCCGTTGCGAAGCAATTCCCTCCAAGCGTCGGCCACGGAGACAGTGGCTTTTCTCCCTGCACCCGCCTTGGCAAACTCCACATTACCGTTATAAAACATGTTGGCCTCATAAAGCTCGCGTCCGGAAGCCATGCCCGCCTCTTTCTTCGGAGCCTCCACATCGAGGTTCACGTTCATCCTCAATTCGGAATAATAGTCTTGATTGGCCACGAACACAAAAATGGGGCACTCGTCCTCGCGCTGCATCTCTCCATAAAGCTTTGCCAACGCCGTCTCGCGCTGACGTTGGTTGTCATAGATTTCCAGTCCCCATTCCTCAAGGTCGTAAATGTAATCTTCCATTTCGGGGAAATCCGAAAGGTCGCCATTGAGGAACAAAATGAAGCGTGCCCCTGTATTCTTCTTACGGTCGTAGTGCATCAACGCAAGCAAAGCCACCAGCATTACGCGCAACCCCTGGCACTTCCTGTTGTCACCCAATACCAACACGTTTTGTGACATCTCGCTCAACAACCTGAAATTCCCGTTCTCCGAACGTACTTGCAAGCTGCGCCCCAACGCCAATTCAGGACGGCGGCGGTAGCTGCATTTCCTCAGGTCGTCTATCAAACTGTATTGTTGCGTCCCGGAAAAATAGAACGAGTCGAAGCCCGTGTCCGCCCCGCCGTTCTTTTCCACGATGGCACGTTGGTAGTCGTCCATCACCGCCTCAAGGCAATCCGGCAATATCTTCTCCGCCTTCTGTTCATACACGTTCACATGCACCAGACTGTGGGGCACCATCGCCTCCATTACCCGTTCGGGATTCTTAATGAAGCGTTGCGCGTCAGCCATTTCACACAACAGCAGGTAGGGGTCGGTTATTTGACTGGGCAAGTCGCGCGGCATCACGCAACCGCAAAGCGTCTGGGTGGCAAAAATGATGTGCACGCCTTGGTTTCGTCCTTGCTTGGCTATTTTCGTCACGATATGGTCTATTTCGTCCTGCATGCCCGACCGCCCTTCCTTAAACAGTTCCTGGCATTCGTCCACCAACAACACGAGCCGGGGCATCGGGCTGTCGGAGTGTCTGGCGTTATAGTCTTTCAGTTTGGTGCACCCCGCCTCGCGCAAGGCACGGCCACGCTCGGTCATCAGCTTTTCAAGGTCGCGCAGGATTTCGAGCATCACTTTCAGGTCGCCCTGATCCGCCATCAAGGCCCTCACGTGGGGATAGTTGCGGTAACGGTTCAACTCCACGCCCCCTATTTTGAAATCCATCAAATAGAACTGGAGGCTTTGCGGCGAATACTTGAGCATGGCCTGATGCAGCAAGGTGTGCAGGAACACCGACTTTCCGGAACCCGTCTTTCCGAGCACGAAGGAGTGCGTGTGCGTCTCCTCGTCGAGCTTGAAGCGTCCCCGTCCCACGCCGTCCAGCATCTCGCCGATTTCGATGTCGAAATCTTGCGTGGCGTCAAGGAACGGGGCTTCAAAGGCAGCTTGCCGCTGCGCTTCCAGTTTCCTGTTTTTCGCCTCTATGTCTTGCTGCGCCTGCTCCGACACGCTGCCGTTCATCCTGTCCATCAACCGAGCATAACCGGCTTCGCACCACAGGGGAATGGGGCATTGCTTGCGAGCGGCAACCGCAACCGCCTTCATGGGACGGAACAAACAGGCATCCCACTTGCGCAACACATCGCCTATCACCACGAAATAAATACCCGCCTTATATCCCTCGTTCACCAGACGCGCCAACGCGGCAGAGTAAGTCACGTCCGCCATGTCGCCGCCCAAACCGTTCACCACGCACACTTCATAGCCGTGCACGATGCGTCCTTGCGCCCTGTTGAAGTCCGCCACGTCGCCGCATGCGGCAAACGTGTCGCAGAACCAACGGGTCCTCTCCCGGGTCCATTCCGACAAGGCTTCTGCCGTAAGCACGAGGCTTTTGGTGAAAGCCTTGTCCAAACTGTCACGGAAAACCGTAAGCTTGCCGGAAAAGCCCAAGTCTATAAACGTCACCTTCAGTTTGCCCACAGGAAGCGACAGCAACATTGACAGTATAATCCGGCGCGCAACGGCCACGTCGTCCTTGCCTTTTGAAATCACGAAATGGGGCGGCGCTCCTTTCTTTTGCCAGTCGACGAAACGAGGCGTGAAGACTTCGGTCGTGACTCCGTCAAGAGCCACCGTCGTGCTGTCGTACTCCCAAGGGAAACATGCACACACCACGTTGCCGGCGGCCTCGCTCCGCCACGCGTCGAACAGGAGGTCTGCGTCCATCGGTTTGTAATAAGCCATACCGCTCCCCACGCGGTCCAATTCCGCCTGCAACAGTTCCTGCCGCTTCCGCCCTGCGGCCTGCGCCTCAGCCTGCCGTCTTTCGAGCACCTCGCACACGGCTTTCTTAAAAGCCTCCGTCTGCTCCACGGGACAAGGCAACCGCTTGTTCCACAGTTCTTCCACCACGCCTGCATCAAACGCCTCATTCCCCAGGCATTTCTCCAACCGGTCCAATGTCTCACAGCGTATGAATGCATCCGCGTCCGTCAGGTCCACCTTGACCGCCCCGCCCTTGGAACGGCTCTCCAGTGCACGCAGATAATAACATTCCCGGTACACTTCCATCCAAATCCGGAAGAACTTGTTGAGCCAAATGCCGTTCTCTTTCAACCAATCCGCATGCACCGCGTCACGGCCAAACTGTTCCAGCCGCTCCTTTATGCCGCTTGTTTCCTTTCCTGTCATGTCAGTCTCCGAATATCTTGTTTAACATCTTCGAGGCTTTGAGGTGTTCTGTCCGCCACACCAAGCCTTTAAGGCCGGGAGCCGCTTTTTCCAACCATTCTTCGCTTATGCCCTCTCGCCCTTTCAACTCGTAATAATGCCTTACGTCCTTGGCTGCCTCATCCTTTTTTCCGGCATTCTCCAACGTTTCCAACATCCACTTCAACCCCACCGCAGCCCTTGAGGGGTCTTTGGGATACACGTACACTTGCTCCTTTCCCGACGAATCCTTGTATGTCAACCTCGTACGGTTTTCTTCGCGGTCAAGATACATGCGCATGCAGTTCACGCCCATCATCAGGTTGCGTTCGCCCCCGCGCTGCGCCAGTTGATAGGCCAACAGGTAATGCGCCTTCGCTGCATTGAGGATAACAAGCTTGCGACTCCGGTGACTCCCTATCACCTCATCATACCCGTAATCGGTCATCATTTCATTCAGCGTCCTGATTACCTCTTCAAGCGGACGCTTATAGTACAATGCGCAAACATAACGCGCTTCCTTATACCCGGCTTCGCGCGACAAGGCCAGATAGTGTTCGGGGTTGGTGGAAAACGTCCGAAGCTTCCCACCCACCTGAATGCTGAAGTTCTCTTTCCGGTACTCCTTATTATAGTAAGATTCGCTCACCGTGCAGAAATGGGCATAAAGGTAGAACTGCGCCGGGGCATAGCCCGTTGAAGCCGCAAGGAAGGCGTAGTCCACGGTCTTGTTGCGCTCTTCGGCGTACTTGTAATAGTCTTTATAGAACAAGCGTTCAAAAGCCATGCGCGGGGCATCCTTATCCCCCATCTCGGCCGATGTCACGAAATAATAGATGGCTTTGTCGTTGGCTTCGTCTTTGGAGAGCGACGCGCCCACCAGCCTGTCCTTGTACATCCGGCCGATGAAATAAGCCGCAGCGGCATCGCCCTCCTGCCGGACGGCTTCGTCCAAAAGCGTCCTTGCATCGTCCCAACGCTCCGCGAAATAGGCACTCATCCCGGCATAAGACCAGATGGCGGGCATGAGCTTTTGCAAAAGTCCCTTGTGGGAGGATTTCTTCAACTTGCCGAGGGCGGAAGCAAACAACCCGGACGCCGCCGTATAACGCTGGTCCGCATAATATGCCATGGCCAACTTGTAATCAGCAAAAGGCACGCTATCCGGAAATTCTTTCGTGTACTTCTCCAGGTATCGCATCCATTCTGCCTGATTGCGCATGCCTCCCACAGCCAACAGGAACAACGTGTCCTTGTACAAGCCGTGTTTTTCGCGCCCGCACTTGTCCACGCTCTTGCCCAACCACTTCACCGATTCATCGCGGTTGCTCCCGCATCCGTACCCCAAACCGTAAAAGAGCCCCACACAAGCCATGGAATAACAGTCGCTGCTTTCGGCTCCCTGCATGCAAACCTTGAATGCCTCCCCTGCGTCAAAAAGCCCATGGCCTCTTTTTTGGATATTCCCCTCTTTGTCCTTATACCTGTAATGGTTGAAATATATCTTCGACAACAGCGGATAACACCGCTTGTCATGGCTCTTGGACAGCCACTTGGCCGCCTTGGCCACATCTTCGGCCGTGCGCGGCTCGCCGTCCGGCAAAGGTTTGTACAACGGGCCATGCCCGTGCAGGTGGTAATAATAGTAAGCGTAGCCCAAATTATAATAAAGTTCCTCGTCACCCTGCTCGCACCGTTCGCACAAATAAGGGAAAGCGGTGGAATACCATCCCAGAGTGACCAATGCCACGCAATAGTTATGGACATAGTTCCCGCACTCCGGGGCAAGTTCCATGGCACGCTTGAAAAACTTCTGTGCCGTTTCGCTTTTCCCCGTTCCATAATGGTAAACGCCAATCTCGTTGAGCAAGTCATCTGCGGAAAAGACCGTCTTGCGGCAGGCACGCTCCATGTCGTTCACGGAGTCGTTCCGCCCTTCTTTGGACAGCAAGGCCAATGCGCGTCCCCTGTCTATCGTCCCGTCCCGGCCTTTCAGGCAACACTTGGCCAAAGCCAAGCGGCAGACGGGACTTTCATTCTTGCATGCGTCCAAAAGCTTGCGCACCCCTTTCAGGTTTTCGTCGCTTCTCACGTTGAGCACAGCCGCAACGGTGTCGGCCAGTTGCGGATTCCATGAACGGAACTTCCCGAGGTTCTCGCGCAAAGCGGGGTTTCCCCACGGATAGGCCCTGAACTCCAACGTCCCGTTTTTCCGCACCAAAAGCTCGGGCGACAGCACATCGTCCACCCGCAGGGCCACTTTGGTACCGGCACCTCCCGGCAGCCCCACACCCATCGCGCAGTCTATCGTATTGCATATCGTATTCAATGTGGCATGTTTCATCATAGGTATTTATTATAATGCACAAATATACGATTTTTTCGGTAACCAAGCCTGTATGGATTCGCTTTTTTTGTACATTTGTCCACCGAACTAAAACATCAAGGTTATGGACTTCAAAACACTTTGCAAGGCACGTTATTCCGTGCGTGCCTACAAGCCGGATGCCATTCCGGCAGAGAAAATGGAATATATCAAAGAATGCACGCGTCTGGCTCCCTCGGCAGTCAACAAGCAGCCGTGGAAATTCATCCTCTTCACCGGCGAAGACGACCGCGCACGCATGCAGCAATGCTACGACAAGGAATGGTTCCGCGAGGCTCCGGCTTATATCTTGGTCTGCGAAAACCACGGGGCGGCCTGGACACGGCGGTATGACGAGAAAAACCATGCCGACATCGACGTGGCCATCGCCATAGAACATTTGTGCCTGGCGGCAGCCGAACAGGGGTTGGGCACCTGCTGGGTGTGCAACTTCCGCGTGCAACTCTGCCAAGAGCTTTTCAAACTGCCCGAAGAGTGGTATCCGGCGGCCATCATCCCCATCGGCTATCCGGCCACACCGGACATCCCTGAAAAGACACGTAAGGCGACGGCCGAAATATGGGAAGACCGCTAAGACCGGTCCAAGGGCATAAAGATTTACAAACGCCTCCCGCAGGAGGGCTGAAAAACAACATGCTGAAAACAAAAAATCAATCTCAGCCAAACGATTTTTCATTCGGCTGAGATTGATTTTTCATTTGGCGCAAAGAAATTCACGACTCTGCGCAAAACATTAAACCCCTGAATGACAACCTTATACAGAATCGCATTCAGGGGTTTCGCTTTTCATCCGGAAACCTTACAAGAAAAGTTCCCGAAAATATTCCTTACGCCACCTTTTCGAGCTTCTTCATGATGGAGAAAATGAACAGGGCTGAAAGCAGACAAAGCACGATGAGCACACTCCACACCATCCACAACTCGATGCCGCCCCACAGGTAACCGATAATGGACACCATGTAATTACCGATGGCCGTGGCCACGAACCAGCCACCCATCATCATACCCTTATACTTCGGGGGAGCCACTTTCGACACGAAAGAAATACCCATGGGCGACAACAATAACTCGGCAAACGTCAAGACAAGATAAGTGGAAATGAGCAGGTTGGGCGAAACCAAGTTGACATCGGCACCCTGTGCTAACGCATCGGGCGTAGGCAGCCCCATGGAACCGAATGCCATGACACCGAAACCGCAGGCGGCAATCAGCATTCCCACCCCGATTTTACGGGGCGCCGAGGGCTCCTTTCCTTTCTTGGCCAAGAAACCGAATATCGCCAACGAAACCGGCGTCAAGGCCACCACGAAGAACGGGTTGAACTGTTGGAAAATCTGCGGCAGGATTTCCACCGTACTTTCCTGATTCGCATACTGCACGCCCAACGTGGCCACAGCAGCCAAAGCAACCAAGCCGGAAACCAACTTGCCACGCCCGGTCTTGCTTTGGAATACGGAAAACATGGAATATACCAAAGCGATAAGCAGCACCAGATTGAACACGTTAAACGTCATGCCTAGCAAACCCGAAGCCGACGCCTGCGTATAATCGCGCGCGAAGAACGTAAGCGTCAAACCGTTCTGATGGAAAGCCATCCAGAAGAAAAGCACCACGGCAAACACAAGACAAAGCGCGGTGATGCGTTGGCGCGTCTCGGACGGAGACAGTTCCTCCACGGGTGCATGCCCGTCGGCCGCCGTCTTCGCGTTATAATCGGCATGCTTGAAAGTGCTGCGGAAGCCATAGTATATAAGAATGGATACGATAAGCGAAACGCATGCCACGGCAAAGCCGTAATTGTAAGCTTCGGACAACTTTTCGATGTAACTTTGACAGAAAACAGCCGTGTCGCCCGTGAATCCCTGCGCGGCCTTGAGCGATTCCAACGTAGCGGCAGACTGCGCCGTCATTCCCGCCGCATTATCCATATATTGGTGGGCAAGGGCGGGAATCTGTGCATTATAAGTGAAGCCGTTCATGCCCAACACGTAGTTGGTCATCTTGGTGGCCGCTGTGGGGGCAAACAGTGCACCGATGTTGATGGCCATGTAGAAGAGGCTGAACGCCGTGTCGCGCTTGTCCTTGTACTCAGGAGCGTCGTAGAGGTTTCCGACCATGACTTGCAGGTTGCCTTTGAAAAGCCCCGTGCCGCAAGCAATCAATGCCAACGCACCGAACATCATGGACTTACCGGCCACATTCGCACCCGTCGGGATGGCCAGCAACAGGTAACCAATGAACATGACGAAGACACCGAGCGTAACCATCTTGCCGAATCCGTATTTGTCGGCCAGCATTCCACCAAAAAGCGGCATAAAATAAACCGCCCCGAGGAACACACCGAAAATGGTGGATGTCTCGCCGGCGGAATATCCGAACTTCGCCTGTAAAAACAACGTAAAAATGGCCAGCATCGTGTAGTAACCGAAACGCTCGCCCGTATTGGCCAGCGCCAATGCATAAAGACCCTTAGGTTGACCTTCGAACATAATTTAAAATGTTTTTAATAGTGAATAAATATATTCGCAAAGATAACACTTAATTTTTGCTTTCCGTCCCATTTTGAGGCTTTAGTATCGTTTTTACCCCATATCCCCAAGCATTTTATTCTTTCTGCCGTCCGGAGAGAAACGTTTTTTAGCAAATTATTAGAGTTTGTGACATAAAAGGGCTATCTTTGCATTCCTAAAAACAATCAGGATATACAATTCCAAAATAATCAGGTTATGAGTAAATTCGAATTCAAGCCGAAACTGTTTCTCGACTTGAGAGGTTACAACAAGGAAAAGCTGACGGCCGACATCATGGCCGGGCTCATCGTCGGCATCGTGGCCTTGCCGTTGGCCATCGCTTTCGGTATCGCTTCGGGGGTGACACCCGAAAAGGGCATCATCACAGCCATCATTGCCGGACTGGCCGTGTCCCTGTTCGGCGGGAGCCGTGTGCAAATCGGCGGCCCGACGGGTGCTTTTATCGTCATCATCTATGGTATCATCCAGCAATACGGCGAAGCGGGCCTGCTCGTGGCTACCGTCATGGCCGGTGTGTTCCTGATTCTGCTGGGCGTATTCCATCTGGGTACCATCATCAAATACATCCCCTATCCCATCGTGGTTGGCTTTACGAGCGGAATTGCCGTGACCATTTTCACGACGCAAATCAAAGACCTTTTCGGACTGACCATCGACAACGTGCCGGCCGATTTTATAGAAAAATGGATCGTGTACATCCGCCACTTCGGCAGCTTGGACGTATGGTCCACCGTCGTGGGTATAGTCAGCGTGGCCATTATCGCCCTCTCTCCCAAACTGACCCACAAGATTCCGGGTTCGCTCATTGCCATCATCGTAATGACCGTGGGAGTCTATCTGCTGAAACAATACGGCATAGCGACGCAAGTGGAAACCATCGGCGACCGCTTTATGATTAAAGCCGAACTTCCGGGCATGAACGTACCCGAACTGAATTGGGAAAGCATCAAACAACTGATGGCTCCGGCCATCACCATCGCCATATTGGGGGCCATCGAATCGCTGCTCTCGGCCACCGTGGCCGACGGTGTCATCGGCGACCATCACGACTCGAATCAGGAATTGGTGGGACAGGGCATCGCCAACATCCTCTCCCCCATCTTCGGCGGTATCCCTGCCACCGGTGCCATCGCCCGTACCATGACGAATATCAATAACGGGGGACGCACCCCCGTGGCCGGAATCGTGCATGCCGTCGTGCTGCTGCTCATTTTCCTGCTGCTCATGCCACTGGCACAATACATTCCCATGGCCTGTCTGGCGGGCGTATTGGTCATCGTGAGCTATAACATGAGCGGTTGGCGGACGTTCAGGGAACTTTTGCGCAATCCTAAGTCCGATGTGGCCGTCTTGCTCATCACTTTCTTCCTCACCGTGATATTCGACCTGACCGTGGCCATTGAGTTCGGACTGGTGCTGGCCTGTCTGTTGTTCATCAAGCGGGTCATGGAAACCACGGAAGTAAACCTTTTTAAGGATGAAATCATCCCTACCGATGCCGACGGCACCGTGATTTCGGAAGAGCATCTGCATATTCCCGACCACACGGAGGTCTACGAAATCAACGGCCCTTACTTCTTCGGCATTGCCAACCGGTTTGAAGAGGTCGTACTACAAACCAAGGAACAGCCTAAGGTACGCATCATCCGCATGCGGAAAGTTCCGTTCATCGACTCTACGGGTATCCATAACCTGACCAACCTGTGCGAGATGAGCCATCGCGAAGGGGTGCATATCATCCTGTCCGGAGTTAATCCGAAAGTACACGAAGCCCTCAAGAAAAGCGGATTCTATGAACTGCTCGGCAAGAAAAACATCTGCGACAATATCCATACGGCCCTCGAAGTGGCCCGGCATTATCTGAACCGCTGACCCGTTTCTCCGGCCTTGACTAAAAAAACGGCCGCCCTCCCATATATATAATAGGTATATGGAAGGGCGGCCGTAACTTCGGCTATGCCATCTACAACGCAAGCAGTTGTTCACCGTGCGTCTTGGTCTTGACTTCTTTCGGAGAGAAGACCTTCTCAACCACTCCTTCTTCATTAATGATAAAAGTGGTACGGAAAGTTCCCATATACTTGCGGCCATACATGCTCTTCTCTCCCCATACGCCCATCTCATTGACCAGCGACTTTTCCGTATCGGCAATCAACGTGAAAGGCAACTCATGTTTCTCTATGAACTTCTTGTGCGAAGCGGCACTGTCCACGCTGACCCCGATCACCTCGTATCCTTTACTCTTCAGCGCAGAATAGTTGTCGCGCAAGCTGCAAGCTTCGGCCGTACAGCCCGACGTATTGTCCTTGGGATAAAAATAAAGCACCACTTTCTTTCCACGGTAGTTGCTCAATAAAATCCGTTCTCCTTTTTCATTTACGCCCAGCACCTCGGGCGCCTTGTCTCCTACATTCATATTTTCTTTATTTTCAGGTTAAATATAATCATCAGTTCAGCATCTTACGATTCACTCGCATTCGTCAATCGTATAGTTCACAAAATCATTGAAGGGCTTCATCAACTCGAAAATCCCGGCCGTACGGTCCAACCAGTTTTCATCACGGAAGAAATCATCCGGCACCGTGTGGCAAACGGAGTAATCTTTCGGCCTCAGATAATCCGGATAAGGGAAATCCTTCGGAAAGCCTTTAGGAAGGGTTTTCAAACGAGACTCGCCTATGACGGGAAATGCCGCCTTGAAATCTGCCGCCTCCACAATAGAGCGGAATTCATCCACCTCGTCCACGATGGACTGACGGACAGTTTTCAGAATCGGCGAAGGCAGACACCATGCCCCACCGGCCAGCAAGCATTCGCCGGGCTGAAGGTGGAAATAATAACCGCTATGCCAGGACTTCTTGCCGCAGGCGTTGATATAGGCTCCGAAATGACGCTTATAAGGCGATTTGTCTTCCGAGAAACGGGTGTCGCGATAAAAACGATACGTACAATCCTTCACCGTAAGGTGGGCCACACTACCGTCAAATGCCGCGATACGATGGATAAGCGCCTGCACCATCTCCTCGAAAAGTCCGCGCGCTTCCTCGTACTGCCCTTTGTGTTCTGCAAACCATCCCCGGTCGTTATGCGCCGCCACATCTTTCAGGAAGTCCAATATGCAATCTATCTTTGCTTTCATGTATATCTCTGTTTTTATTTGCCAAAGGTAATATAAAAGCCCATAAAAAACAAAGCAAATGCTGCAACCTGTATAAAAAAGCGGTCATTGATTCAATTATATTACTATTTGACGTATTTATTATCTTCTTTCCCTCTTATAAAAATGTAAATTTACCGCGTCGAAATCTTTGATAACCCTATAGAAACAGGTTTCGCAGCATGATTTTCCGATGGTATGGGGCGGCCGCACTGTACATCAAATCATGCCTGTGGGACTTCATTACAACTTAACCATATAATTTAACAATTAATCACAATGAGAAAAAACACGTTACTCTTTGGAGTATTGTCCCTGTTCGGGGCAAGTCAGGCGATGGCCGACGATTGGGTCATCGAGCTCATGAAAAACAACGCATCTCATCTTGAATTAGTCAAAGATGCGAGTTTCGATGTAGGTTACGGCTGCATCGGGAACACTTCGACGGAAACCGTCATCGGTTTGGGGGAAGTGGATTTCGGTACAGACGGAACAAACTACAAAGCCACCGGAGTGGAGTTCGCCCATGGATGGGGCAGCTATGACGAGGAGAAGATTGTAGTCCTCAGTGCCGGAGCCACGGCGGAAGAAGCTGTCCCGTTCAACGAAATGACCGTGACCCGCACTTACGGTTACCATCAGTTTGAACTGTTTGCCGAGAATCTGGACAAAGGAGACGGATTCGTCCTTCCCGCCGGTAAACAGAAAGTGTGGCTGACATTCCGGGCCGGACAAGGCAATCTGCGTTCGGTGAAGTTCTATGAAAACGCCATTTCCGAAGGAATGGAAGGCGTACAGCCTTGGCCCAACCAAACGGAAGGCTACGGAGACATCACGACTTCCATAGAAGCTGCCGCATTTGAAAGAGCGGTAGAAGTACCGGAAAATCCGGAAGAAGACCCTTACAAAGATGCCAAATACGATGAAAATACGGCATGTTGGGGCGGAACAAACGACGGATTCATCGTCAAATCCACCGAGGAAATAGACTTCGGCAACGGAGATTTCCAACAATTAGTGGCCTATATCGGGCATGACGGTGAAAGATACACGGAATACATGGAATTCTATATCGACGAAGTAAAACCGGAAAACATGGTGGCCAGGACATGGACGGGCATCAATATACAGGAATGGAACAAGTTCACACCGGTGGCCACTACGTTGAAAGAGGTGACGGGCAGCCATTATCTGTATGTGAAATGGGGCAATGCCACGAACCTCCACCAGATAGATTTGGTCAAAGAACCCGTCTGGTATGAGAATCCGGACTGCGGAGTCGTTTATGACAACGCACAACCGTCGGAGAATGCTGTGGTATTCGTAACCAAAGGTGAGTCCGGAGCTACGGAAGGCGGAGACGTATCGCTGGGCGAAACTGCCTGGAAAATAATCCAGCCCATCAGCGGGGATGCCAAGTGCGAAGGCAGCAACATCGGTTTTACCAAAGCCGGCGTGGTGGTAATGTACCAGAACATAGACTTCAAGAACGGTTACTATAAGGATGTATTCATCAACGCTTCTTGCGACAAGACCTATATCGGCAGTACCACAGAAGAGGCTAATTACTCTTTATACGTAGACTTGGATGACATCGACTGGGCCACCGTGACGAACTTAGACGAGCTGCATAGCGCACTCGAAGGACGTGAGCCGGTGGCTGTGGTCAGAGCACAAGGTACCGGCGCGTG